>WBZP01000127.1_pt1 | contig 111405 bp, 59 predicted proteins | sample 5204301 | NCBI WGS metagenome assembly WBZP01 (sample SAMN12412401, study PRJNA552823) | activated sludge metagenome | isolation source: activated sludge from nitrification reactor of wastewater treatment plant... | place: USA: Pennsylvania | collected 2017 | reverse complement strand
GACATCGGCGGTGTCCACAGGTTGGTGACGGGTTGGCGCCTACACTCTACCTGAGGACCTCGTCGATGTCATTCCTTTTGCCCCTTTTACGCGAAACTAAAGTACACGGAAACAACGGAAACAACGGGAAAAGCAGACGGCGGACGGACAATTCCCTGGCCCAGGCGCGCCTGCTGCACGAACCGACTCCGTTGTTTCCGTCGTTTCCGTCGTTTCCGTGTACCTTTGACTGCCGTTTCCGTGTACGCGCAACGGCCCAGGCTGTGCTATACTGCGGGCGTCGCGAGATCGGTTTTGCGCGCATACCCACCATCACCGCCGCCACACTGCCGCTCCACTGCCGCCGCTCTGCTGCTTCTCCAAGGTGTCTGCACGGCATGAACCGACCCTTGCTGCGCCCCGGCTCCGCCCGCCAGCCCGCCTTTCCGCATCAAGTGACGCCCGCCGCTGCGCCGGCAGCCATGCCCGCGCGCCGCCGGCTCTTCGCGCTGGCGCTGCTGCTGCCCGTGCTGCTGGCGACACTGCTGCTGGCTGCCTGCGGGCGCGACCGCGCGACCGCCGACGCCACCGGCGAGAGCGCCCCGCGCCGCTTCTGGCAGCGCAGCGCCGAACCCGTCGTCACCCCGGTAGTGGACCCACTCGAACGCTACCAGGTCGCGCTCAAGGCCGACAGCCTCGCCGTGCTCGAAAGCATGGACCGTGCGCCCCGCTACACCCTCGACGTCACGCTCGACGTCATCAGCCGCACGCTCACCGGCTCGGGCGAGGTCTGGGTGCCCAACAACAGCCGCGAGCCGTGGAACCAGGTGCTCTTCCGCCTCTATCCCAACCTCGACTACTACGGCGGCGACCTCACCGTCCACAACGTGACGCTGGACGGGCTGCCCGCCAACTTCACCTACCAGGACGAGAACACCTCGCTGCGCATCCTGCTGCCGCGGCCGCTGCTGCCCGACGACGGCGTCACCGTGCGCCTCACCTGGAAGCTGCTCTGGCCCTCGTGGGTGGATGCCAGCGCCGTCTACGCGCTCTTCGGCAAGAGCCAGCAGATGACCAGCCTGCCCCTCTTCTATCCCTCGCTCGCCGTCTTCGACGAAGGCGCCAGCGTGGGCAGCGGCCGCTGGTGGACCACGCTGGGCACCGTGCGCGGCGACGCCGCCTACAACTACGCGTCGCTCTTCACTGTCAAGGCCACGCTGCCCAGCGAGCAGGTGCCCGTCACAAGCGGCAGCCTTGTGCTCACAAATACAGTCAGCCCGACGCAGACGCAGTACACCTGGGTCACCGGGCCGTCGCGCGAGTTCCTGCTGCACATGAGCCCGGTCTTCGCTTCGGCCAGCGAGGAGGCCTACGGCACGCGCGTCACCAGCTACTGGCTGCCCGAAGATGAGGTGGGCGGGCGCGCTGCGCTGCGCTATGCCGTGGCTTCGCTGCGCGCCTTCTCCGACCTCTACGGCGACTACCCCTTCCGCGACATGCGCGTGTCGGTGGCGCCGCTGGGCTTCCGCGGCATGGAGTACCCGCAGGCGATGCTGCTGGGCGTCGACCTCTACAACCGCCAGCGGCCCAACCTCGAGGTGCTGGTGGCGCACGAAATGGCCCACCAATGGTGGTACCAGATGGTGCACAACGACCCCGTGGCCGCGCCCTGGCTGGATGAGGCGATCGCTGAATACTCCGTGCGCCTCTACATGGAGGAGCTGAGCGGCGCCGACCGTGCCGACCTCTTCGAGTACCAGCGCTGGGAGCTGCCCAACGAGCAACTGCGCCAGCGCGGCACCGATACGGTGGTGAGCGCCCCGGTCGACAGCTTCATCAACGGCACGCAGTACGAGACGGTGGTCTATGGCAAGGGGGCGCTCTTCTTTGCTGCGCTGCGCAAGGAGCTGGGCGATTCGCAGTTCCGCCGTTTCCTGCAGAGTTACGTGAACAGCCACCGCTGGGGGATTGTGGCCGACGAGGACTTTCTGGCCGCGCTGCACATTGTGGGCAAGCCCGAACTCGTCCAGCTTTACCGCGAGATGGTGGGTGACCGTGCGCTGCAGGTCTCTGCTGTTCCGACAGGAAACTAGATCGAGAAGCGAGCCGTTCGGATCGAGAAGCGAGAAGCGAGAATCGAGAAGATCGCCCGCTCTGCGCAGGTCACTTTCTACCCATGAAGACAAACAGCGCCCCAGCCATCGCGGCTGGGGCGCTGTTTGTTGGTGATAGAAAGAGCAGCCAGGGGTCGCGGGCTGTCTTCTCGATTCTCGCTTCTCGATTCTCGATCGCGACTAGCCCTCAAAAACCCACGGGTCGTTTGAGCGGCCCCACGAGACCAGGTCGTCGCCGAACCAGAGCGCAAGCTCGGTGGCGGCGGTGTCGGGGCCGTCGCTGGCGTGCACCAGGTTGCGCCCGATCTCCAGCCCAAAGTCGGCGCGGATCGTGCCCGGTGCGGCTTCGGCCGGCTTGGTGGCGCCCACCGTCGCACGCACGACGGCGATGGCGTTTGTGCCCTCCACCACCAGCGCCACCACTGGCGAGCTGGTGATGTAGCTGATCAGCCCGCCGAAGAAGGGGCGCGCGGCGTGCACGGCGTAGTGCTGCCGCGCCAGTTCGTCGGAGACCTGCAGGAACTTCATGCCCACGATCTTGAGGCCGCGGCGCTCAAAGCGACTGATAATTTCACCAACCAGCCCGCGCTGCACGGCGTCCGGCTTGAGAATAATAAAGGTGCGCTCCATTGCCTGCTCCTGATGGTTTGTGAATGGGTTGGATTCTTGGGAATGCCGGTGCTGATTGCGCCGGCGGTCAAACAGCGGTGTCGCGCAGCCAGGCGCGATGGACGCGCCAGATGTCCTCGGCCGGCGCCCAGCGCAGCTCGTAGCTGCTGCCGTCCACCGCCTGCAGCAGGAAGCAGCGCTGGGTGGCGCCGTCGATGCGCTCCTCCCACGCCCGCCCCACTTCGCTGACGTAGCGTGTGCGGTCGCGCCAGATAAAGGAGCTGGGCCGCATCTTGCCATTCGGCATCGTGCGCCAGAGCACCTTGACTTCTTCGTTGACGAGGACTTCGCGTCCCACAGCTTCTCCGTTCTGCGCCGATTTGCGCTGCGCTGCGCCAGGCTGCCCTGCGTTTGGCGGCGGGCGCGCAGGGCCATTGTACGCCAGCCCGCGCCCAGCCCCTGAATTGACTGCTCCGCTGCGCGACGATCCTGCTGCGCTACAGCGTGCGCAGCAGCAGTTCGAGCGCGGCGCGGGCCGAATCGAGCTTGTTGGCGGCGCGGTCGCCCTGCCACACGTGGCGCTCGCCAACGGGGGTGATGCCGGCGCCGGCCAGCGCCACAAAGGTGAGCCCCACCGGCTTGTCGGCGCTGCCGCCACCGGGGCCGGCAATGCCCGTAATCGAGAGCGCTAGCGAGGCGCTGTAGAGCTTCTGCGCACCGGCGGCCATCTCGGCGGCGCATTCGGCGCTCACCGCACCGTAGGTTTCGAGCGTGGCGGGGTTCACCTGCAGCACGGCGATCTTGGCCTGGTTGCTGTAGGTGACGGCGCTGCCCAGGAACCAGGCCGAGCTGCCCGCTGTTTCGGTGAGGATATGGCCGAGCAGCCCGCCGGTGCAGCTCTCGGCGCCGGCCACGGTCAGGCCGTGGGCGGCGAGTGTTTGGCCGGCCGTTGCGCCCAGCGTCACCAGTTCGGCAAATGTGGTCATCGATGGTCTCCTTGGGCAGGGGCGGCCGGTGCAGGCAGCGTGCGCTCGGCCAACAGCATCCAGTGTTCGTCGCCGCGCCGGGTGAGGAGCACGACGAGCGCTCTGCCGCCGCGCTGCAGCTTGAGGCGTGCGCGCAGCATTTCGGGTTCCAGCGGGAAGCCGCGCTTCTTGAGTTCGACCGCGCCCGCGCCAAGGGCGGCCAGCCGCTGGTTGAGCCGCTTGAGGCTGAAGGGCAGCACCTCGAGCAGGCGGAAGGGGGTGGCGAAGGGGGAGCGGGCCGGCGCCCCCGGCGCCCCATCTGCCACCAGGTAAGCGATATCGGGCGCGAAGAGGCGCGCGCCAAGCTGGGCGCAGAGCGTATCGAGCGCGCCCGCACGCAGTACGGCAGGATCGGGCTCCCAGATCAGCGAGCCGGGCTGCGGCAGGTCGTGGGCGGGCAGCGCCGGGGCGGGTGCACCGCCGGCGCTGATCGTGTGCCACGCGGCGCCGTCGTATACCGAGGCCCAGCGCGCCGGCAGCGCTGCGGCCGCTGGTCCCAACCAGAGCACACCTTCCTTGGCGCTGCCGGCGTGGCTCACAAACTCCAGCGCCGCGCCGGGCGGCACCTCTGCATCGTGCACGCCGGGCGCCACCTTCACCGCCAGCAGGGCCACTTGATCGAGCAGCGGCAGCAGCGCGCCCAGCGGCGGCTCCATTGCGTGCAGGCTGAAGACGCGCCGGCTCTCGGCGGCGCCGGGCGCATGGATGCGGCGCGCCGGGTCGGCAAAGGCGCCCGCGGCTGCCACTGCGCCGGAAGGGTGGCGCCAGTCGCCCGTCACCACCGTCACCGGGTGCAGCGGGCCGACCCCGCCCTCCTCCCGCGCCAGCGCGCCAACTGCGCCGACGTTGGCGCGGGCCAGTTCGGCGCGCAGCGGGTCGCGCTCAAAGGCGACCACCGGGCGCAGCGTGGCCAGGGCCAGCGTGTCGCCGCCGATGCCGCAGCCCAGGTCGAGCAGTGTGCCGGGCGGCGCCAGGGCGTGCAGCTGGCGGGCGCGCTGCAGGGCAACGGGCCATGCCGTCGCCTGCTCCAGCGCCTCTTCCACCAGCAGCAGGTGGGCGGCGAAGGGCCACTTGGCGGCGGCGCGCTTGCGCAGGCGCACCTGTGTAAGCAGCGCCGCCGCCTGCCAGGGGGCAAAGTCGCGCCGCAGCGCCTGCACATCCTGCAGCGCGTGCTCGGCGCGCAACTCCTGCTGCGCGAGCTGGGCCAGCGCGGCGGCGGCCCCTGCACTTTGCAGGAAGGTCACGTAGGCTGCCGGCGACTCGAACTCTGGTGGCGCCTGGGTGGTGGCGTGCATCGGCGGGCGGTTTCGGGTGCAAGGCGGGCATCCAGCGCATCTGCAGCGTCCATCTTACTTCATCGCCGGCCCCCTGCTCGCTGTTCTCTCTGCTGCTGTGCGCAGGCTCATTGAACATCTGCAAAGACGAGCGCGCCCCTTATCGCGCAACAACCGCGCGCCACTAAGGTATACGTAAGTTGCGGGTTTGACTGCTGCAAGAGTTCTGCTATACTGCCGCCAGCCACATATGCCGACGCACAAGCGCTCGCACACTTGCCCTGCAAAGGGCAACTGCGGCCGGGGCTTTGGCCGGCGCATTGTGGCTTTGTGGCCGTTGCCCAGCCTTTGGTTCCTGGAGCAGCGGCGCCGCTTGAGCGGAGCCAGCAGGGCGCAGCTGCAGGAGTCGCTGTGCGGCGCGCCCTACCTGGTTGCCTGCGCTGCCGGCCCCATGCATGGCCGCAGGATCTGCCTTGGATTCGCCGCAGCCCAGGCTGCGCACCACCCCACAGGCAATGTGCATCCCCCCCGCTGCGGTCATCCGGCTGCGGCGGCTGACATCTGCGGATCAGCTTTGGGAGCCTGATCCTGCAGTGCTTGCCACGGTTGTGCCCCGCGCGTCGTCCGTTGCGCCCTCCATGATGTGCAAGAACGCGAAACTGCGCCTTTGCTTCGCCACCTTCGAGCGGCGAGGTGCAAGAGTTCCCATTGATTTCGCGTTGTATGAGAGGTAGAGCATTGCAGAACTCGCAAGCGCACCGGCGCCTGCGTAAGACGTACTGAGCCGTTCGTCTGATGTGTGCTCAAGCGATGTCGTTCGAGCAAGAGAAAGGGAAGTGCCGACTCTCAACGGTGATTGAAGGCACCTGACGACGGAGCGAGGCTCGCATGCCGCCCGTCACGGCCACACAACGTCCCTATGGCCGGCACATCAACAGCGCAGTACGAGGCGCCGACCTGACCCCCCCGGCAGGAACAGAGTCTCAATGAAGCACGACGTGCTAGAAAACCCCGCGCCGCCCGTCGCCCCTCCCGAGCGAAGCTCGTTTGGGCATACGATCCTGCGCAACGCCCTCTTCGTCTCCTCGGGCGGCGGGTTGATCCGCCTGCTGACCTTCGCATATACGATCGTCTACGTCCGCATGCTGGGCGAGAGCGTCTACGGGCAATATGCCACCGTGGTCGCGTTTGGCGCGCTCTTCAGCATCTTCTTCGAGCTGGGCACGACACAATACGTCGAACGCACCGTGGCGCAGGATCGTTCACGCTTGCCCGAACTGCTCTGGTTGCTGGTGGTTGTGCGCCTGGCCCTGGCCGTGGCCGGCGTCGTGCTGCTGCCCCTGATTGCCGTGATCGTTGGCTACGACCGGGTGCTTGTCCTCAGCACGCTGGTGTTGAGCCTGACCTATGTGCTGGCCGCCCTGCTTGCGCCGCTGCATACGATCTTTACCTCGCACGAGCGCTACGACCTGTGGACCACCAGCCAGATTGTGGGCCAGGTGGGCACGGTGGTTGTGGGGCTGCTGGTGCTCTGGCTGGGCGGCGGGCTGATTGCCCTGATCGCCGTTGGCCTCATCGTCATGCCGGTGCAGATTCTCTACTGCGCGTTGATTCTGCGCCGCACGAAGTTCGGCCCGATTCCATTCCGCTTCAACCCGCGCGCAGTGGGCGATTTCCTGCGTGCGAGTCGTCCCTTTGCGCTCACGTCGCTGGCGCTCGCCGTCAGTTTCAGCATCGACACCTTCCTGCTCAGCCTGCTGAAGTCGAGCGAAACGGTGGGCTGGTATAGCGCCGCCTATCGCCTTGTGCCCACCATGGTCTCGATTCTGGGCGGCTTTCTGACGGTGATTACGCCCACGCTGGCGCGCGCCTACACCAGCGACCGCGAAAGCGTACACGCCTGGACGCGCACCAGCACCAAGTGGCTGATGATCTTCTCGCTGCCGCTGGCCATGGGCACCTCGCTGCTTGCAAAGCCCATCATCACACTGCTCTACGGCGCCAGCTTTGCGCCCGCCGCTGCCGTGCTCGCCATCATCGCCTGGGACATTCCGCTGCGCCTCTTCAACGCCTTTGCCGGCAATGTCACCGCCGCCTCCAACCTCGAGCGGACCTCCTGGCGCATCTTCATGACGGGGACGGTGCTGGGCGTGGTGCTCTACGTGCCCGCCATCCTGTGGCTGGGCATGGTAGGCGCCGCCATCGTCACCTTGCTCACCGACCTGACGAACAGCCTGCTCTTCTTCGGCCTGCTGCACCGCACGAGCGCGCTGGGAGCAATCGCCCCCAAGCTGCTGCTGGTGGTTGCTGCGGCGCTGGCCATGGGGCTGGTGGTGTGGGGCGCCAACCAGGTAGCAAGCTTGCCGGTGACGGTGATAGCTGGCATGGCATCCTATGCCGCTGCGGCGTGGGCGCTGGGGTTGATCGACCAGACGCTGGCCGCGCGCGTGATTGGGCTGCTGTCGCGCAGGAGGGCCACGGCATGAGCGGGCTCTTCGGCCTCTTTGAGAGCGCACATCTGCATGGTGCACACCTGAACGGCGCACAGCCGGCCGTTGAAGCGGCGGCCTGCATGGGCGCAGCCATGCGCCACAGCGCGCGCCTGCTGGTGGAGCAGGCGCCGGCGGGCAAAGTCGGCGCGCTGGGGCGCATCGGGCTTGGCATCTTCAACCGGGGCGCGCAGCCGCTGTCGGCGGCGGGCGGCCAGGTGTTGCTCACGCTGTGCGGCGAGCTCTATCACCAACAGCAGCGGCGCGAGGCGCTGGTGCGCGCCGGGCTTCTTGCCCCCGACAGCGACGACGCCGCGCTCGCCCTGCAGCTCTACCTGGCCGAAGGGGCCGCAGGGCTGACCGAGCTGGACGGCGCCTTTGTGGTCGCAGTCTGGGACGAACGCAGCGGGCTGCTTGCGCTCGTCAACGACCGCTTCGGCCTCTACCCGCACTATTACGCGCATGTGGCGGGCCTCTTCGCCTTCGCGCCCGAAATCAAGGGCGTGGTGGCCGTACCCCGCATCCCGCGCAAGCTGGATACGACGGCCGTTGCCCAACATGTGCGCTTTCAGCATCTGCTGGGCGACCGCACCTGGCTCGAAGATGTGAAGCTGCTGCCACCCGCGACCCTGCTCACCTACCGGCCGCAGGACGATCGATGCGAGCTGCGGCGCTATTGGGATTACGCGGCAATTCGCCCCGAAACCGGCGTGGGCTTCGGTGAAGCGGTCGAGGAGACGGTCCGCCGCTTCCAGCGCGCGATTGACGCCATGACGCAGCCGCCCGCGCGTGTGGGCGTCTATCTGAGCGGTGGCCTCGACGGCCGCACGATCCTCGGCTTTATCGACCCGGCGATCCCGGTCGAGACCTTTACCTTTGGCGCCGGCGGCAGCCGCGATGTGATCTACGGCCAAGCGCTGGCCCAGCGCGCCGGCCGCCCCAACCGCAGCTATGCGCTGGACGACGGCCGCTGGGTGCTCCAGCACACAGACGCCCACCAGACGCTGGTTGAAGGTATGCACAGCTGGATGCACGCCCACGGCATGAGCACGCTGGCCGAGGCGGGCAGCCTGATCGATGTGCACCTGAGCGGCTGGGACGGCGGCACTACCATGGGCGGCCGCATCGATGAATACGACACAGATCATCTCTACCGCCACGCGCCCGACGAGGCAACGCTTTCCAACCGCCTGTACGAAGCCTTTTGCCGCACCTTTACCTGGCCGGGCCTGACCGACGCCGAGGCCGAACCGCTCTTTTTGGATCCCTCGATCGGCGCTGCGGCGCGCGCATCGTTCGACGCCGAGCTGGCGCAGACGGTCCACTATGCGTCCCCCTATCGCAGCGACTTCTTCTACATCGAGCAGCACTGCCGGCGCGCCACGCAGAACATGATCGTCTTCCAGCGTTCCGCCTTCGAGGTGCGCTGCCCCTTCTTTGATTACGGCGTGATCGAGTGGCTCTATGCGCTGCCCGAGCAGATTCACTGTGTGCCCGAATTCCATCGTGCGGTGATGACGCGCCGCTTGCCGGCGCTCGCCCGCATCCCCCACGAGAAGGACAACCTGCCGCCGCACTCCAACCCACTGGTGCGCGGCGCAGGACGCGGGCTGCGTTTGGCGCAGCGCGCAGTCAACAAGGTGGTCGGCCCGCGCTTCCCCACAGCGCCGCGGCTCTACGCCGATTACGAAAATTACCTGCGCAGCGATTTGCGGCCCTGGGCCGAGGAGATTTTGTTTGACCAGCGCACGCTGGAACGGGGCATCTTTGACCCCGCCGCCGTGCGCGGGCTGTGGGAACGTCACCAACGCGGCGACGAACTTTGGACGATTGGCAAGCTGGCCTCACTCATTACCGTCGAATCGATGATGCGCACCTTCATCGACGGTTCGAACGGGATGACCAGATACGCCGACAGAAGAGAGATCTGATGCGCATCCTCATCGTTGTCCATGGGTACCCACCAACCCATGCCGGGGGTGCAGAGTTGCGCTCCGCCCGCACCGCTCGAGCCCTGGCTGCACTTGGGCACGAGATCTCGGTGTTGTGCATCGAATCGATTGCCGAGCCGGTCGCGCTGGAAAACGGCGGCTACACCTACGTCGACAAGATGCAGGATGGCGTCTCGGTGCGCAGGCTCTCGTTTCGCTTCCAGACGGGCGCCGACAGCTTCCGCCAGAGCTACGACAACCCCTTTGTGGGCCGGGCGCTGCGCGAACTGCTGGATGAGCGCAGCTTCGACCTGATCCATCTCTTTAGCGGCTATTTGCTGGGCGCGGTGGTGGTCGAGATTGCCGAGGCGCGCCAGATTCCGCTAGTGGTTTCGCTGACGGACTTTTGGTGGATGTGCCACCGCGTCAACCTCGTCAAGCCAAACGGCGTACGCTGCGACGGGCCGACGCCCGCCGAATGTGCGCGCTGCCAGATGGAAGCGCGGCGCAGGGTGCGGCTGGCAATCAAGGTTTCGGAGCCGCTGGCCGACGGCCTGTGGAACGTCGCGCAGGGGATCCCCGCGCTGCGCGGGGCGCTGGGCATCGAGGAGCAGGAGGAGCGCTTTGCCGCCACCATGGGCGCTCTCTTCAAGGTAGACCAGCTGATCTCTCCCTCGCAGCACCTTGCCAACACCTACATGAGTTACGGTGTGGAGGGGGCGCGCATCCGAGTGTGGCGGCAAGGGGTGGACGTGGATGTCTGCCCGGTGCGCGTGCCTTCGCAGACGCTACGCTTTGGCTATCTGGGCCAGATCAAGGAGCACAAGGGCGTTCACCGCCTGATTGAAGCGTGGGGCCGGCTGCAGGGCGGGCGCGCCCGCAGCCTGACGCTCTACGGGTCGGACAAGGGCGCCGAGGCGTACGGGGCCGCCCTGCGCCAGCGTTCGCAGGAGATGAGCGAGGTCAAGTGGCCGGGCCAGATTGGGCGCGCCGACGTTTGGCAAGCGCTGGCCGAAATGGACGTGCTGGTGATCCCTTCGTGCTGGCGCGAGAACAGCCCGAACGTCATCCTCGAAGCGCAGGCCATGGGTGTGGCCGTGATCGGCGCCAATGTGGAGGGTGTGGCCGAAATGGTGCACCACGAGCAGAACGGGCTGCTCTTTAACCCCGACAGCAGCAGCGACCTGGCCGCCCAACTGCAGCGCCTGCTCGACGAACCGTCGCTGCTCGGAGACTTGCGCAGCCGGCCGCTACCCTTTCATTCGTTCCGCGACGAGATGCAGAACCTCGAAGCGCTCTACAGCCAGATTATCGCCGCCCGCCAGGGCGCGACAGAGCCGTCGGGCAGCGCAGGTGCGGCGCCGGACGAACCGTACTGCCTGCCGCCCGCAGCATTCCGCACGCTTGCCGCACAGTCGCTTGCTGTCCTGCCGCTTACACTCCAGCCCTCTGCTCCACAGCCGGGGGCGCTGCGGCCGGGCGCCTTGCGCAACATCAGTCGATCGACGCCGGATGGACGGGCAGGGTAGCCGTGTCCACATCGACTCCGGCCACTTCACAAATGTGGCTCGTTGAGCCGCAACCACAGGCAAATGCAGCGCTGCGCCTCTTCTGCTTCCCCTATGCGGGCGGCGGCGCGGCGGCGTTTGTGCCCTGGCGCCGGCTGCTGCCACCCAGCGTTGCGCTGCATGTTGTGCAGTTGCCCGGGCGCGAGAGCCGTCTGCGCGAGCCGGCCTACCGCCGCATGGGTCCGCTGGTCGACGCGTTGACGCCCGCGCTGGCGCCGCTCATCGACAGGCCGTATGCGTTCTTTGGCCACAGCATGGGTGCGCTGATCGCCTTTGAAACCGCGCGTGTGCTGCGCCGCAGTGGGGCGCAGCTGCCCGCTGCGCTGCTGATTTCGGGGCGGCGCGCGCCGCACCTGCCCGAGCGCACGTCACCGATGCACCCGCTGGACGACGCCGCCTTTGTGCAGGCGATGACTGTGCGCTACAACGGCATCCCGCGCTTGATCCTGGACGAACCGGAACTGATGGAGATCTTCTTGCCCATCCTGCGCGCCGACGTCGAACTCTTCGAGACCTATGCACCGGCCGACGAGCCCGCGCTTGACTGCCCAATTGTTGCCTACGGCGGCGCTGCCGACCCGCAGGCAGCGCCCGATGAACTGCGCGCATGGCAGCAGGAGACCACCGCAGCCTTCCGCCTGCGTCTCTTCCCGGGCGACCACTTCTACCTGCAACCGCAGCGCGAGGCGCTGGTGGCCGAGGTCCTGCAGACGCTGGCTGTGGGGCAAGGGGTGGGGCAGGGGGTGACGCCATGAACCGCGAACCAATTGCGATTGTGGGTATCGGCTGCCGCTTTCCCGGCGGCGCCGACAGCCCCAACCAGCTGTGGCAGCTGCTGCGCGACGGCGTCGACGCCATCGGCCCCATCCCCGCCGATCGGCTCAACCTCACGCGCCTCTACGACGAGCGCCCCGCCACCCCCGGCAAGATCATGTCGCGCTGGGGCGGCTACCTCGACAAGCTCGACGAGTTCGACGCCGACTTTTTCGGCATTTCGCCGCGCGAGGCCGAGAACCTGGACCCGCAGCAGCGCCTTCTGCTCGAGGTGACCTGGGAAGCGCTGGCTGACGCCGGCATCGTTCCCGTCCAACTCAGCGGCGGCACCACCGGCGTCTTCGTGGGCATGTGGACGAATGACTTCGAGGCCCGCCTCTTTGCCGACGTTGACCGCCTCAACCTCTACAAGACGACGGGCACCGGGCGCTATGCGGCCTCGGGGCGCATCTCGTTCTACCTCAACTTGCTTGGCCCCAGCATGACGATCGACACCGCCTGCTCGTCGTCGCTGGTGGCGGTGCATTTGGGCTGCAACGCGCTCTGGAACGGCGAGACCGAGTTGGCGCTGGCCGGCGGCGCCAACGTCATCCTCGAGCCGTCGATTACGGTGGCCTATTCGCAGGCGAAGATGATGGCCCCCGACGGCCACTGCAAGTTTGGCGACGCCCGCGCCGACGGCTATGTGCGCAGCGAAGGCGCCGCCATGGTGGCGCTCAAGCGGCTCTCGCAGGCCCAGGCCGACGGCGACGCCATCTACGCCCTGATCCGCGGCAGCGCCGTCACCAACGACGGGCGCAGCGGCAGCCATCTCGTCACTCCCGGCCAGGCCGGCCAGGAGCAGATGCTGCGCCGCGCCTATGCCGCCGCCGGCGTCGACCCACACACGGTGCAGTATGTTGAGGCGCATGGCACCGGCACCCGTGCCGGCGACCCCACCGAACTGGGCGCGCTGGGCGTGGTGGTGGGCGCCGGACGTCCTGCCGATCGTCCGCTGCTCGTCGGCTCAATCAAGACCAACATCGGCCACACCGAAGGCGCCGCCGGCGTGGCAGGGCTGGTGAAGGCGGCGTTAGCGCTGCACCACGGCCAGATCCCGCCCTCGCTCCACCTGCGCAACCCCAACCCGGCGATCCCGTGGCAGACGCTGGGGCTGGAGGTGGGTACCCGCCTGCAACCGTGGCCGGCGACTGCGGGTCCACGGCTGGCGGGGACCACTGCCTTTGGCATTGCAGGCACCAACGCCCACGCCGTGCTGCAAGAAGCGCCACCGCTTGCGGCCGAACCTACCGCTCGCAACGGCGCAGCAGGGGCCCGCGCCCAGCTCTTCGTGCTCTCGGCGCAGGCGCCGGCCGCGCTCGTGGCGCGCGCCCGCTCCTTTCTGCCCCTGTTCCAGGGCGAGGATGCGCCGCCGGTCGTCGACCTTGCCTTCAGCACCGGTGCGCGCCAGGCGCAGCTGAGCCGGCGACTGGCGCTGGTGGTTCCCGCAGGAGACGCGACGCAGCAGCGCGATGCGGCGTACGCGTCACTGGCTGCCTACGCAGCGGGCATTGCGCCCGAGGGGCTGGTTATGGGGCAGGCTGCCGAAGTGCCGCCCCCCGTGGCCTTTGTCTTTCCCGGGCAGGGTGCACAGTGGCAGGGCATGGCGCGCTCGCTGCTGCGCGACGAACCGGTCTTTGCCGCCGCCATCGACCGCTGCGAAGCCGCCATGGCCCCCTTCGTCGACTGGTCGCTGCGTGCGCAGCTGACTGCCGAGCCGTCGCAGCTGGAGGAGATCGACGTCATCCAGCCCACGCTCTTTGCGATCCAGGTGGCGCTGGCGGAACTGTGGCAGGCGTGGGGGATTGCGCCGGCGGCGGTGGTGGGGCACAGCATGGGCGAGGTGGCGGCGGCGTTTGTGGCCGGTGCGCTTTCGCTGGAGGATGCGGCGCGCATCATCTGCGTGCGCAGCAAGCTGATGCGCGAGATTCGCGGCAAGGGCGCCATGGCCGCCGTCGACCTGTCGCTGGCCGATGCGCAGCGCGAGATCGTGGGGCTGGAAGATCGCATCGCCGTGGCGGTGAGCAACAGCCCGCGCTCCACCGTGCTCTCGGGCGACCCGGACGCGATTGCCGAAGTCATGGCGCGGCTCGAGGCGCGCGAGGTCTTCTGCCGCTTGGTCAAGGTGGATGTGGCCTCGCACAGCCCGCAGGTCGACCCGCTGCTCGACGAGTTGCGCGCCGCGCTGGCGCCGCTGCAGCCGCGTGCTTCCGCGCTGCCGCTCTACTCGACGGTGGATGTGGCAATTGCCGACGGCAGCACGCTCGACGCCGCCTACTGGGCGCGCAACCTGCGCCGGCCGGTGCGCTTTGCCGACGCCGTGCAGCAACTGATCGCCGCCGGCATCACCACCTTTGTCGAGCTGAGCCCCCACCCGCTGCTGCTGCCGGCACTGGAAGAGGGCTTGCGCCAGGCCGAAGCCGAGGGGCAGGCGCTGGCCTCGCTGCGCCGCAACGAACCCGAACGCGCGACGCTGCTCGCGGCGCTGGGCGCGCTCTATGTGGCCGGGGCCAACCCGCAGTGGCCGGCGCTCTGCGAACCCGGCGCCCGCTTTGTGCGCCTGCCTGCCTATCCCTGGCAGCGCGAGCGCTACTGGGCCGCCGATGCCGCCACAGCCGACACCGACGCGGCGCGCGCGGGCGGCCACCCGCTGCTGGGCCACGCCCTGCACCCGGCCGATCGCCCCGAGAGCACCTTCTGGCAGAGCTCGATCGACCTGCGCCGCACGCCCTGGTTGGCCGACCATCAGGTGCAGGGCGACGTGCTCTTCCCCGCCACGGGCTTTGTGGAGCTGATGTTGGTCGCGGCGGCGCAGGCGGGGATGACGGCGCCGGCGCTGCACACACTGAAGCTTGAACAAGCGCTGCCGCTTCAGTCCGGGCAGCCGCAGCCGCTGCAGGTGGCCGTGGAGCCCGCTCCCGATGGCGCCCTGCGCGTGCGCATTTATAGCGCCGACCGCAGCGAGGCAGACGCTGAGGGCGAGCGCGCCGGTGAAGCTATGTGGCAATTGCACGCCGAGGCGATTGTGCGAAGCAGCGCGACCCCAGCGCTTGTGTACGAGCCGCCGACTGCGCTGCAGGCGCGTCTGGCCGAGGCGCCCATCGAGAGCCACTGGCAGGCGATGGAGGCGCGCGCCCTCGCTTATGGCCCCGCCTTCCAGCCGCTGCAGCGGATGTGGCGCGCCGAGGGCGAGGCGCTTGGCCGGCTGGGCGGCGACGTGAGCGCACAGGTGCCGCTGCTCGACGCTTGCCTGCAGCTTGCGCTCGATACGCTGCCCGAGAGCAGCGCCGGCGAAACCTGGCTGCCGGTGGCCGTTGCCGAGGCGCGCGTGCTGGCCACGCCGGAAGCGGGCGCTGCACTCTGGGGCTACGCGACCTACAGCGGGCGGCAGGGCAGCCGCGCCCTCTGCGATGCGGCGCTGCTTGACGACGCGGGCAAGCCGCTGGCGATCCTGCGCGGCGTCGAGTTCCAGCCGCTGGCACAGGCCGATGCGCCCGCACCTGCCGAGCTCTTCTACGCCCTGCAGTGGGAGGAGGCCGACCTGGCCGTCGAGCCGCTGCCGACCGGGCGCGGCGCGTGGCTGGTTTTGGCCGCGCCGGGGGACGGAGCGGGGATTGCCGCCGCCCTGCAGGCGCGCGGCGAACGCACGCTGCTCGTCGCGCCGAGGGGGCCGGACGCAGCCGCCGGCAACGGCCACGCGCCGCCGGATCAGACACTGGACCCGGCCGACGGCGAGGCCATGCGCGCCCTCGTGCGTTCGCTGGCCGGCGCGACCGATGCCCTGCTGCGCGGCGTCGTCTACGCCTGGGGCATGGCTGCTGGCGCCACGCTGGACGTCGGTGCAAAGCTGGCCGCGGCCGAAACGCTGGGCGGCGTTGGGCTGCTCCACCTGGTGCAGGCGCTCGACGCCGAGAGCGGTGAAGAGCCGCCCCGCCTCTACGTGCTCACGCGCGGCGCCCAGGCGGTGGAGAACCACGCAGACGGCGCGGCGCTCAATCCGGCGCAGGCACTGTTGTGGGGCATGGGGCGGGTGGCCGCCGCCGAACACCCGGCTCTGCGCTGCACCCTGATCGACCTGGCGCCCTCTGCGGCGCCGGCCGATGCGGCCGAGCAGGGCGCGCTCGCCGCCGAGCTGTGGGCAGGCGCGCGCGAGAACCAGGTCGGCCTGCGTGGCGGGCGTCGTCTTGTTGCCCGCCTGGTGCAGCAGCCTGCGCCGGCCGCGTCCGGCATGCAGGCGTTGCGCACGGCACCCGCCGGCACGCCCTGGCGGCTGACGCCCACCACGCCCGGCCTGCTCGACAGCCTGCGCCCGCGCCAGGTTGCGCGCCGCGCCCCTGGCCCCGGCGAGGTGGAGATTGAGGTTGCCGCCGCCGGCCTCAACTTCCTTGATGTGATGAAGGCGCTGGGCATCTACCCCGGCCTGCCGCCCAGCCCCGAAAACGCCGTGGGCGCCGAGTGCGCCGGTACCGTGGTGGCCGTGGGCGCCGGTGTGACCACCTTGCAGGTGGGCGATGCCGTAGTCGCCATCACCTCGTCGTACGAGCAGAGCAGCTGCATGGCGGCATACGTCACGCTTCCGGCGCCGTTTGTGGCTGCGCGCCCGCCATCGCTCAGCGCAGCCGAGGCGGCCGGGGCGCCGGTGGTCTTCGTTACCGCTCTCTATGCGCTGCACGAGTTGGGCCACCTGCGCCGGGGCGAGACCGTGCTCATTCACGCCGCCGCCGGTGGCGTGGGGCTGGCAGCGCTGCAGCTCTGCCGCCGCGCCGGCGCGCAGGTGATCGCCACGGCGGGCAGCCCGGCCAAACGCGACGCGCTGCGCGCGCTGGGCGTCGAGCATGTCTTCGACTCGCGTACGCTGGACTTTGTCGACGAGGTGCGCGCCGCAACCGGTGGGCGCGGCGTTGACCTGGTGCTCAATTCGCTGGCCGGCGAGGCGCTCGAGCGCAGTATCGACCTGCTCGCCCCGCGCGGTCGCTTCCTCGAAATCGGCAAGCGCGACATCTATGCCAACCGCCGCGTCGGTCTCGAACCCTTCCGCCGCAACCTGGCCTTCCACGCCATCGACCTGGCGCGGCTGACGCTGGAGGATCCCGCCTACGTCGCTGGCCTCTTCCAGCAAGTGGTTGCGCTGCTGGCGAGCGGCGAGCTGCAGCCGCTGCCCACGGCGGTGGTCGGCGTTGAGCAGGCGAGCGAGGCCTTCCACACCATGGCCGCCGCGGGCCACATCGGCAAGCTTGTGCTCGCAGTTGAGGAGCGCCCGGTGACGGTGGAGGCGCCCAACGCCGGCCGCCCGCGCGCCGACAGCGCCTACCTGATTACAGGCGGCCTGGGCGCGCTGGGGCTGGAGGTGGCGCGGCGGCTGGTGGCGCGCGGCGCTCGCCACCTGGCGCTGCTGGGGCGCAGCGCCCCAACGCCCGCGGTGCAGGCGGCGATCGCCGAGCTGCAGGCCGCGGGTGCGCAACTGCTGCCGCTGCAGGCCGACGTCGCCGACCCGGCGCAGCTTGCCGCGGCCCTGGACCAGGTGCGCGCGACGCTGCCGCCCCTGCGCGGCGTCTTCCACGCCGCCGGCCTGCTGCAGGACGCGCCGCTCTCGCGCCAGACGCCAGCCACGCTCCACGCCGCGCTGGCGCCCAAGGCCTACGGCGCCTGGAACCTGCACCAGCTCACGCAGGAGGACCCGCTCGACTTCTTCGTGCTCTTCTCGTCGGCGGCGGCGCTGCTGGGGCTGGCTGGACAAGCCAACTATGCCGCCGGCAACGCTTTCCTCGATGCGCTGGCCCATGCCCGGCGCGCCGCCGGTCACCCCGCGCTCAGCATCAACTGGGGACCTTGGTCGGCGATTGGCCTGGCGGCGGCGCAGGAGAATCGCGGCGCGCGCTTGGCTGCGCGCGGCTTAGGCAGCATTACGCCGCGCGAGGGGTTGGCGGCGCTCGACCAACTGCTGGGCGCCGACCTGGCACAGGTCGCGGTGATGCGCTTTGACGCCGCAGCGTGGACGGCCGACGCCGGCGAGACGCCCTTGCTCGCGCAGTTGGCCGCTGCGCCCGCAGCCGCACCGGCGCCGGCGCGCATCAGCCTGCGCGATGCGCTGCTGGCGGTGGAGCCGGGGCGCCGCCGTCGCACGCTGCTCGAGGATGCCGTCTGCGCCCAGGTGGCCCACGTGCTGCGCCAGGCGCCCGAACGCATCGACCGGCGCAAGTCGCTCAAGAGCATGGGGCTGGATTCGCTGATGGCGCTCGAGCTGCGCAACCGGCTGGAGGCCGAGACGGGGCTGACGCTATCGGCCACGCTGGCCTGGAACCATCCCAACGTGGTGGCGCTGGCCACCCACCTGGCGGCGCGCATGCAGGTTGCGCTCGAGAGCGCACCGGCGGCTGAAGCTGCGCCGGCGCCTGCAGAGAGCGCCCTTGCACCCGCAGGCAACGGCACCGGCAAGGATGCAGCCGCAGCGCCGGCAGATGACGATGTCGAGGCGCTGCTCAGTGACGAGCTGGAGGCCATCGAACGGCTCTTGAAGTTCGACCCGTAACTGCCAGACACTGGCTATATTGAACCAATTCACGTGACGCAATGAGCACATCTCCCGACTCTAGCGAAACCGGACAGCAGCTGCGGCGCGCCTTGGCAGCCCTCAAGGAGATGCGTACGCGCCTTGAAGAGATGCAGCGCGCCGCCCACGAGCCGATCGCAATCGTGGGCATGGGCTGCCGCGTGCCCGGCGCCGATAGCCCCGCGGCTTTCTGGCAACTGCTGCGCGACGGCGTCGACGCCATCAGCGAGGTGCCCGCCTCGCGCTGGGACCGCGACGCGCTCTTCGACGCCGACCCCGAGGCGGCCGGCAAGGTGGCCACGCGCTGGGGCGGCTTTCTGCGCGACGTCGAGCACTTCGACGCCGGCTTCTTCGGCATCTCGCCGCGCGAGGCGGCGCAGATGGACCCGCAGCAGCGGCTCCTGCTCGAGGTAGCCTGGGAGACGCTCGAAGCCGCCGGCCAGCCGCCGCGCGCGCTCGCCGGCAGCGCCACCGGCGTCTTCGTGGGCATTCACAGCCACAGCAACGACTACTACCTGCTGCAGGCCGGCGACCTGGAGCAGCTCGACGCCTACAGCGGCACCGGCAGTTCGCACAGCGTAATGAGCGGCCGCATCTCCTATCTGCTCGACCTGCGCGGTCCCAGCCTGGCGCTCGATACCGCCTGCTCGTCGTCGTTGATGGCCGTCCACCTTGCGGTGCAGAGCCTGCGCCGCCGCGAGTGCAGCGCGGCGCTGGCCGGCGGCGTCAACCTGATCCTTGAGCCGACCTTTACCACCGCCGCCTCGCGCATGCACATGATGGCCGCCGACGGCCGCTGCAAGTTCGGCGACGCGCGCGCCGACGGCTTTGTGCGCGGCGAAGGCTGCGGCATGGTCTTCCTCAAGCGGCTGAGCGATGCCCAGGCCGCCGGCGACCCGATCCTTGCCGTCATTCGCGGCTCGGCCACCAACCAGGATGGGCGCAGCAACGGGCTGACGGCGCCAAATGGCCCTTCGCAGGTGGCCGTGCTGCGCGCCGCGCTGGCCGACGCCGGCCTGCAGCCCGCCGCGATTGGCTTTGTCGAGGCGCACGGCACGGGCACGGCGCTGGGCGACCCTATCGAGATCGAGGCGCTGGCCGAGGTGCATGGCGCCCCGGCCGACCCTGGGCAGCGCGTCCTGCTCGGCTCGCTGAAGGCGAACATGGGCCACCTGGAGGGCGCAGCCGGCGTCGTCGGCCTGATCAAGGCGGTGTTGACGCTGCAGCATGGCGAAGTACCGCCGCAGCTCCACTTCCGCTCGCTCAACCCGCACATCAGCCTCGATGGCACGCCTTTCGAGATTCCCACCACGCTGCGCCCCTGGCCCGCCGGCGATCGCCCGCGCCACGCCGGCGTGAGCTCGTTTGGCTGGTCGGGCACAAACGCCCACGTGGTGCTGGGCGAAGCGCCGCCGCTTGCCGTCCCTGCGCCGGCTGCCACCGGCGCGGCGGCAGGCGCGCATCTGCTCGTGCTTTCGGCGCAGACGCCGGCCGCGCTGCGCGATCTGGCCGCAGCCTGGCTGCCGCTACTGGACGGCGACGCCGCGACCGTGCAGAACCTCTGCGCCGGAGCCGCGCTGCGCCGCGACCACCACGCCTGGCGGCTGGCCGCAGCGGCACAGGACGGCGCAGGGCTGCACGCCGCACTGGCGGCCTTTGCCCGCGGCGAGCCCCACCCTGGCCTGGTGGTGGGCGAGCGCGAGGCGCAAGAGCCGCCGCCGGTGGCCTTTGTCTTCCCCGGGCAGGGTGCACAGTGGCCCGGCATGGCGCGCAAGCTGCTGCGCGACGAACCTCTCTTCGCCGCCGCCATCGAGCGCTGCGAAGCCGCCATGGCCCCCTTCGTCTCCTGGTCGCTGCGCCAGAAACTGAGCGCCGAACCGTTACAGCTCGACGAGTCTGACGTCATCCAGCCCATGCTCTTTGCGATTCAGGTCGCGCTGGCCGCGCTCTGGCAGTCGTGGGGGATTGCGCCGGCGGCGGTCGTAGGCCACAGCATGGGCGAGGTGGCGGCGGCGCATGTGGCCGGTGCGCTTTCGCTGGAGGATGCGGCGCGCATCATCTGCGTACGCAGCAAGCTCATGCTCCAGATGAGCGGCAAAGGCGCGATGGCTGCGGTGGGGCTGCCCCAAGCCGAAGCCGAAGCCCTTCTGGCCGGCCGCGAGGCGCTGCTGGCCGTGGCGGTGAGCAACAGCCCGCGCTCGACCGTACTCTCGGGCGACCCGGCTGCTCTCGACGCGCTGCTCGAGGAGCTGCGCGCGCGCAACGTCTTCTGCCGCATGGTCAAAATCGACGTTGCCTCGCATAGCCCGCAGATGGACCCGTTGCTGCCCGAGCTTGCCCGCGCATTGGTGGGGATTACGCCCCAACCGGCGCACACGCCCTTCGTCTCCACAGTCACGGGGGCGCGGCTGGTCGGCGACGCAGCCGCCGACGCCTTGGGCGCCGCTTACTGGCCGCAAAACCTGCGCCGGCCCGTGCGCTTTGCCGATGCTGTGGCGCAGTTGAGCGAGAGCGGCGTGGAGGCCTTTGTGGAGCTAAGCCCGCACCCGATCCTGCTTGCCTCGGTCGACGAGACGCTGCAGCACCACGGGCGCGCCGGGCTCACTGCGCCCTCGCTGCGGCGCGACGCCGACGAGCGGTTGACGATGCTGACCTCGCTCGGTGCGCTCTATGTGCAGGGTGCAATTCCCAACTGGCAGGCGCTCTATCCTGCCGGCAGCCCACCCGTTACGCTGCCCGGCTATCCCTGGCAGCGCAAGCGTTTCTGGCTGCCGCCCGCCACCACACAGCGGGTGCGTATGGGCGCAGGCGTCCAGACACAACCGGAGGATGGTTGGCTCTACGAGATGGCGTGGCAGCGGCTGCCCGCCCAGGCCGCAGCGCCCGCGCAGCCGCCCCGTATGCTGATCCTGGCCGACCAGAGCGGAACCGGTGCGGCGCTGGCGCAGGCTGTGGCGGCGCAAGGCGGCGAGGCGGCCCTGGTCTATGCGGGCGCGCCCTTTGCGCGGCGCAGCGATGGCGCATACAGTGTGGACTCCGCCGACGATACCCAACTGGCGCGGCTGCTTGCCGAAGTGAAGCCGGCGCAGGCCACGGCGCAGGCCGCAGCATGGGACGTTGTGGTGCACCTCTGGGCGCTCGATGCCGAGGGCGCCGACGCCGACCCCATGGCGCTGCAGCCCGCCGTTGCGCGCGGCGCGCTGGGCATCGCGCAGGCGCTCGCCCGTGTGCAGGGGGACGCGCCCCGCCTGTGGTTGGTGACGCGCGGCGCGCAGCCCGCGGGCGGCTCCGTTGTGGCGCCGGCGCAGGCCACCCTGTGGGGGATGGGGCGCGTGATCGGCAACGAGCACCCCGAGCGCTGGGGCGGCTTGGTCGACCTCGATTCGGCAGAACCGGCGCAGAGCGCTCCCCGCCTGCTCGCCGCGCTGCAAGGCGGTGGCGGCGAGCAGCAGATTGCCTTGCGCGGCGCCGAACGGCTGGGCGCGCGCCTGGTGCGCTCTGCCGCGGCGCCGGCGCAGGAGGCGCGGCTCGATGCGCAGGGCAGCTACCTGATCACAGGTGGGCTGGGTGGCGTGGGGCTGGCGCTGGCGCGCTGGATGGCCGGCCACGGCGCAGGCTCGATTGTGCTGCTGGGCCGCCGCGCCGCCGACGACAACGCACGCGCCGCCATGGCCGCGATCGAGCAGGCCGGCGCACGCGTGGCCTACCTGCGCGCCGACGTGGCCGAGACCGATTCGCTGGCCGCGGCGCTGGCCGAAATCGCCGCCACGCTGCCGCCGCTGCGCGGGGTGGTGCACGCCGCCGGTATCCTCGAGGATGGCACGCTGCTCAGCCAGCAGTGGCAGGGCTTCGAGCAGGTGATGCGCTCGAAGGTCGCGGGCGCCTGGAACCTGCACCTGCAGACGGCCGGCCTCGACCTGCAGCACTTTGTGCTCTGCTCGTCGGCCAGCAGCCTGATTGGGACGCCGGGCCAGGCGAACTATGCCGCCGCCAATGCCTTCCTCGATGCGCTCGCGCACACCCGCCGCGCCGCCGGCCTGCCCGCCCTGAGCATTAACTGGGGGCGCTGGGGCGAAGTAGGGTTGGCGGCGCAGGCCGGCCGCGACCAGAACCTGCAGGGGTTGGGCTTGAACGCAATGGCGCCCGACGCCGCAGCCGCGCGCTTTGGTCGCGTGCTGCACTGGCCGCAAGCACAGTTGCTGCTGGCTGATGTGGACTGGCCTGCGCTCGCCGAGCGGCTGCCCGCCGGCAGCGCGACCCCGTTGCTGCGCGAACTGCTGCGCGAGCCGACGCTCCAGAGTGCCGAAGCGCCCGCCATGCCCCCGCTGCTGGCTACGCTGGCGCAGACGCCCGCTGCCTCCCGCTACGCCACCTGCCTGGAGGCCGTGCGCACACGCGCCGCCGCCATCCTGCGTCTGGACGGTGTGCTGCAGGTCGAGCCGAATCGTGGCTTCTTCCAGATGGGCATGGATTCGCTGATGGCGCTCGAGCTGCGCAACCAGCTCGGCCGCAGCCTTGGGCTCACCTTCCCCACCACGCTCGCCTTCGACTATCCTACCGCCGCCGGTCTCACCCGCTTCCTGCTCGCCGAGCTCTTCCCGGCCGCAGCAGAAGCCGCAGCAGAGGCAGAGGGCGGGCTGGAAGCAGAAGCCGAGCTGGAGAGCCTGGGCGCGCTGAGCGACGATGACCTGCGCGCGCTCCTGGATGCCGAAATTGACGCCGTAGACCTTTAGCGCCTGTGAGTGACCCGTGACTGACCTATGACGGAGCTGTCTATGTCGAACCCTGCCGCGCAGAGCCCCCAACCGAACAGCGACCAGGAGCAGTTGAAGCGCGCCCTGGTTGCCATGCGCAAGCTGCGTGCGCGTGTGGACGAGTTGGAGCAGGCCGCGCGCGAGCCGATCGCAATCGTCGGCATCGGCTGCCGGCTGCCCGGGGGCGTGCACGGCCCGGCCCAATTTTGGGATCTGCTGGTGAATGGCCGCGACGCCATCGCCCAGGTACCCGCCGACCGCTGGGACGCCGCCGCCTTTTCGCCCGACGCCTCGAGCGCACCCGGCACGATTGCCACCAGCTACGGCGGCTTCCTGAACGAGGTCGACCAGTTTGACCCCCACTTTTTCGGCATCTCGCCGCGCGAGGCTGCCGGCATGGACCCGCAGCAGCGGATCGTGCTCGAAACGGCGTGGGAGGCGCTCGAGGATGCCGGCATTCTGCCCGCCACGCTGGCCGAGAGCGCAACCGGCGTCTTTATCGGCATCGGCCTCAACGACTACAGCAAGCTGCAAGCGCCCGCCCAGGCTGCCGACCCCACGCTGATTGACACCTATACCAGCATCGGCAACGCGCTCTGCATTACGGCCAACCGCCTCTCCTACGTGCTCGACCTGCGCGGGCCAAGCATGGCAATCGACACTGCGTGCTCAAGTTCGCTGGTGGCCATCCACCAGGCCTGCCGCAGCCTGCGCAGCGGCGATTGCTCGCTGGCGCTGGTGGGCGGCACCAATCTGATCCTGGCGCCTGACATTTCGGTGAGCATCAGCAAGTTCCTTGCCCCCGACGGCCACTGCAAGTTTGGCGATGCGCGTGCCGATGGCTATGTGCGCGGCGAGGGTGTGATCATGATGGTGCTGGCGCCGCTGCGGCGCGCCCAGGCCGAAGGGCTGCCCATCTATGCTCTGATTCGCGGCTCGGCCGTCAACCAGGATGGCTACAGCAGCGGGCTGACGGTCCCAAACGGTGTGGCGCAGCAGGCGATGCTGCGTGCAGCGCTGGCCAATACTGGTTTGGGGGCCCACGACCTGAAGTATGTCGAGGCGCACGGCACCGGCACGGCGCTGGGCGACCCGATCGAGATTCAGGCGCTGGGCAGCGTGCTGGGCGCCGGGCGCGAGCCGGGCAAGCCGCTGCTTGTCGGCTCGGTGAAGGCTAACATCGGCCACCTGGAGGCCGGCGCCGGGATTGCCGGCGTTACCAAACTGGCACTGGCGCTGAAGCATGGGCTGATCCCGCCCAGCCTGCACTACGAAAAGCCGAACCCGCACATCCCGTTTGAGCAGCTGAACGTGCGTGTGGTTGCCTCGGCCACGCCTTGGCCGGAGGATGGGCGACCGCACCTGGGCGGCGTCAGCTCGTTTGGTTTTGGTGGCACCAACGCCCACGCCATTCTGGAGGCCGCGCCCCAGCCATCTGCGCTTACGCCTCCCGATCCTGCCCCGGCCGCCACCCCGGCGCAGGAGGAGCCGGCGCTGCTGCTGCCGCTTTCGGCCAAGACGGCGCCGGCGCTGCGCGAGCTGGCCGGCCGCTACGCCGCCCTGCTCGCCGCCAAACCTGGCCTGCCCCCTGCCCTGCTGGCTGCTGCCGCCGCCACCCGCCGCACCCACTTTGGCGAGCGCGCCGCGTTCGTCGCCGCCTCCTCGGCCGAGCTGGGCGCGCAGCTGGCCGCCTTTGCCGACGGCGCGCCGGCGCCGGGCGTCCAGTCTGGGCAGTCGGCACGCGCCGCCGCGCCCAAGGTTGCCTTCCTCTTCACGGGGCAGGGCGCGCAATATCTGGGCATGGGGCGCGCGCTCTATGCGCGCGAGTCCGTCTTCCGCGCCGCCCTCGACCGCTGCGCCGCGCTGCTGCGCCCCGAGCTGGAGCACGGCCTGCTCGACGTGATCTTCGGCGCCGGGCCAGAAGCCGCCGCCCGCCTGGACCAGACGGCCTACACCCAGCCCGCGCTCTTTGCGCTGGAGTACGCACTGGCCGAACTCTGGAAGGCGTGGGGAATTCTGCCCGACGCCGTACTGGGCCACAGCGTGGGCGAATATGTGGCAGCCTGCGTGGCCGGCGTGCTGAGCCTGGAGGATGGCCTGCGCATGATCGCCGCACGCGGCCGGCTGATGGGCAAGCTGCCCGCCGGCGGCGCGATGGCGGCGATCTTCGCACCGCCGGCCCAGGTGGAAGCCGCACTCGCCCCCTATGCCGGGCGCGTGACGATTGCCGCGCACAACGAGCCCGAGCAGCTGGTGATTTCGGGCCCCGATGCCGACGTGGAGGCAGTGCGCGCCGCCTTCGCCGCCCAGGGGCACAAGGCGCGCCGCCTTGCCACCTCGCACGCCTTCCACTCGCCGCTGATGGAGCCGATCCTCGACGAGTTCGAGCAGGTGGCGCGCACGGTCAGCTTCCACCCGCCGCAGATTGCCCTGGTCTCGAACCTCACCGGCGCGACCTGGGCGGTGGGCCAGGCGCCCGATGCGGCCTACTGGAGGCGCCATCTGCGCCAGCCGGTGCGCTTTGTCGATGGCATGCAGACGCTGGCCGCCGCGGGCTGCACCCACTTTGTAGAGGTTGGGCCGGCGCCGGTGCTGGTTGCCGCCGGCAGCCGCTGCCTGCCCGAGCTGCACGCCGCCTGGCTGCCATCGCTGCGCAGCGGGAGTGATGAGAACGTCACCCTGCGCAAGAGCCTGGGCGCGCTCTACGTCGCCGGCCTCAACCCCGATTGGCGCGCCATAACGGGCGGGGCGCAGGGCCCGATCGACTTGCCCACCTATCCCTTCGAGCGCGAGCGCTACTGGTTCAGCTTCCCCGCGGGGGTGGCGCAACGCCCGCTGGAGCGGCTGCACCCGCTGCTCGACCGACGGCTGCGCTCGCCGGCGTTTGATGGCCCCGTCTTCGAGAGCGAAGTGAGCCTGGCGCGCACGCCGCTGCTCGACGGCCATCGCGTGCTGGGGACGATGGTCTTCCCGGCGGCCGCCTACGTGGAGACGGTTCTGGCGGCGGCGGCGCTGGCCCATGGCGAGCCGCGCCAGATTGCCGAGCTGCTGGTGCACGCGCCGCTGGTGTTGGGCGACGACGAGACGCGCACGCTGCAGCTCACTTTCCACGGCACGGGCGCCGACGCGCGCTTCGAGCTCATCAGCCGCGGCGAGGGCGACGAGTGGCAAACCCACGTTTCGGGCCGCGTCGCGCCCGCGTCTGCCACAGCGCCCGCGCAAGCTACAGCGCCTGCGCAAGCTACAGGGCCGGATGCGGGCGCGCTGGCCGCAGCGCAGGCCGCCTGCAGCGAAGCGCTCGACGTCGCACAGAGCTACGCTCGCTTCGACGAGATGGGGATGGGCTATGGGCCGGCCTTCCGCGGCCTGGCGCAGCTCTGGCGCGGCGAGGGCAAGGCACTGGGCCGCGTGCTCCTGCCGCAGACCGAAAGCTCCGCCCAAACAGGCGCCGGCTTTGCGCTGCACCCGGCCCTGCTCGACGCCTGCCTGCAGGTTGCTGGTGCGCTGCTGCCCGCAGGCGACGACCAGCTCTATCTGCCCTTTAGCGTTGAGGGCTTGACCCTGCACGCGCAGCCCGGCGGCGAAGTCTGGAGCCTGCTCGAACTACTGGAGCAGGGGGCGGGGACGGTGGCCTGCCGCCTGCGCCTCTTCGACGGCAGCGAAGAGAGCGACGGCGCGCTGTTGGCCGAGGCCACGCGCGTGGTCTTCAAGCAGGCGCCGCGCAGCGTGCTACAGGGGCTGCTTGCGCCCCAGTCGGCCGCCGATGCGCTGCTGCAGGTGGTGTGGAAGGCGGCGCCGCTGCCTGCTGCAGCACCGGGCGCACCGGGGCGCTGGCTGCTGGTTGATTGCGCCGAGGGGCTGGGTGCGCAACTGGCCGCCCGCCTCACCGCCGCCGGCGCGACCTGCACAGTGGCCACACCCGGCACTGCGCCCGATACCGGCTCAGAGCAGATGCGCGCGCTGGTTGCACAGGCAACGGCCGCCGGCGCGCCGCTGCGCGGCGTGCTCTTCCTGGCCGGCGGCGAGTCGCAGGGTGCCGAGGCGCTGCTGGGGGGCGCGCTCCACCTGGCGCAGGCGCTGGCCGCTGCGCAGCAACCCACGCGCCTCTGGCTCGTTACCGTGGGCGCGCACGCCGTCGAGCCGCTGGAGCCGACGCAGCCGCTGCCGGCGACCCTGTGGGGGCTGGGGCGTGTGGTGGCCCGCGAGTTGCCAGAGCTGGGCTGCGTCTGCGTCGACCTGGATGCAGGCGCGCCGGCGGCGTCGCTGGCCCAGTTGGCCGCCGAGCTGCTCAACGACGCCGCCCCCGGCGAAGACCAGCTTGCGCTGCGCGGCGACCGGCGGCTGGCGGCGCGGCTTGCGCCGCTTCCCATCGCTGCGGCGCCTCCTGCGCCCGTGCGCCTGGAGATTCGCGAGCGCGGCAGTCTCGAGCAGCTCACGCTGGCGCCGCTCGCGCTGCCGCAGCCGGAGCCAGACCAGATTCTGATTCGCGTGCACGCCGCCGGGCTCAACTTTCGCGACGTGCTCACGGCGCTCGGCATGTACCCCGGCGACGACACCGGGCTTGGCCACGAATGCGCCGGCCGCGTGCTGGCTGTGGGCGCCAATGTCACCGGCCTGGCCGTGGGTGATGCCGTGGTGACGATCGCGCGCGACTGCATCGGCAGCCTTGCCCTGGCACCCGCAGTGCACACGCTGCCCATCCCGCCCGGCCTGAGCTTTGCGCAGGCCGCCACCGTGCCGATTGCCTTTGCTACCGCCGCCTATGCGCTGCGCACCCTGGCCATGCTGCAGCCCGGCGAGACCGTGCTGGTGCACGCCGCCGCCGGTGGTGTAGGGCTGGCCGCTGTGCAGCTTGCACAGTTGGCCGGGGCGCAGGTGATCGGCACGGCGGGCAGCGACGAAAAGCGCGCCTACCTCCACAACCTGGGCGTCGAGCATGTCTTCGATTCGCGCTCGCTCAGCTTTGCCGACGATGTGCGCCGCGTTACCGGCGGCGCCGGCGTCGATGTGGTGCTCAACTCGCTCGCGGGTGACTTCATTCCCGCCAGCCTGGAACTGCTGCGCGACGGCGGCCGCTTCCTCGAGATCGGCAAGCGCGACATCTGGACGCACGAACAGGTTGCTGCGCTAGGCCGCGGCATTGGCTATCACATCATCTACCTGGGCGATGTCATCGAGAGCGACCCGCTGCTGGTGCGTGCAATCTTTGCGCAGTTGATGGATGAGATTGCAGCAGGCGCGCTGCAGCCGCTGCCCTTCCGCCTCTTCCTGCTCGAGGCTGCGGCCGACGCCTTCCGCTTTATGGCGCAGGCACGCCACATCGGCAAGGTGGTGCTCGAGCCGCCGCAGCCCCCGCTCTTTGTGCGGCCGGATGGGAGCTATCTGATCACCGGCGGACTGGGCGGCCTGGGGCTGGTGGTGGCGCAAGAGTTGGTGGCCGCCGGCGCGCGCAGCCTGCTGCTGCTGGGGCGGCGCGCCCCTTCGCCCGCGGCGCAGGAGACGATCGCCGCGCTGCAGACGGCCGGCGCCAGCGTGCTGACCGCCCAGGTGGACGTGAGCGACGCCGCCGCGCTGGGTGAGCTGCTGGCGCGTGTGGGGCGCGAGCTGCCGCCGCTGCGCGGGGTGGTGCACGCCGCCGGCCTGCTTGACGACGCGCCGCTGCTGCAGCAGACGTGGGCGCGCACGGCGCCTGTGCTGGCGCCCAAGCTGGGGGGCGCGCTGGCACTGCACCGGCTCACCGCCGGCCACGAGCTCGACTGGACGATCTACTTCTCGGCCGGCGCGGCGCTGATTGGCGCGCCGGGCCAGGCGAACTATGCCGCCGCCAACGCCGCTCTCGACAGCCTGGCGCAGGCGCGGCGTGCGCTGGGGCTGCCCACGCTCAGCATCAACTGGGGCGTCTGGGGCGAGGTGGGCATGGCAGCGGCGCTGGGCGAACGCGAGCGGCGTCGCCTGGCCGAGAGCGGCCTGCTGACGATTGCCCCCAGCGCGGGTGCAAAGCTGCTGGCCGCCGCCCTGCAGACGAACCGGGCGCAGGTAGCGGCCATCCCCGCCGACTGGCGCCGCTATGGCGAGCAGTTTGGCGGCGGCGAGCTGCCCTCGCTCTTCCGCGATGTGGCGCGGCCGGCGGCCCCCGCGCACGCGCCCGCCGCACAGCCTGCGTCGCGTACACCCGTCGCCGGCCTGGCCGAACGGGTGAGCAAGGCGCCGGCCGGCAACCGCCGCGCCCTCGTTCGCGCCGCCGTGCGCGAGCAGGTGGGCATTGTGCTCGCGCTTGCCCCCACCCGTGCCGTGGACCCGCGTCAGCCGCTCGGCGAGCTGGGGCTGGATTCGCTGATGGCGGTGGAGCTGCGCAACAGCCTGGGCGCTGTGGCCGGCCGCGCGCTGCCCACCACACTGCTCTTCGACTTTCCCACGATCGAGGGGCTGGCCGGCTTCCTCGAGACGCTGCTTGCCCCTGCCGCACCGGTTGAAGAGCCTGCACCTGCCGCACCTGCGGCTGCCGCGCAGACAAACGGCGCCGCCCGCGCCACCCTGGCCGCCGATCTGGACGCGCTCTCCGAAGAGGAAGCCGAAGCACTGCTGCTGGCCGAGCTGAACGGCCTGCGCGAGGGACGATGAGCACAGACCAGCCCCAATCCGACGCCCTATCCCCCCTGAAGCGCGCCATCGTCGAGATTCGCGCCCTGAAGGAACGCGTTGCCGAACTTGAGTCCGCCGGGAGTGGCGGCGCGGCTGCCGTGCGGCGCGGCGCCGACGAGCCGGTCGCGTTGGTAGGCGTGGGGCTGCGCTTCCCCGGCGGCGTCGATACGCCGGACGCCTTCTGGGCGCTGCTGGAGCAGGGCCGCGACGCCGTCGTACCAGTCCCCGCCGACCGCTGGTCGCTCGACGACTGGTACGACGGCGACCCCGAGACGCCGGGCAAGATGACGACGCGCCACGGCGGCTTCCTCGACCGCGTGGACCAGTTCGCGCCCCGCTTCTTCAACATCGCCCCGCGCGAGGCCGAGCAGATGGACCCGCAGCAGCGCCTGCTGCTCGAGACGGCCTGGGAGGCGTTGGAAGATGCCGGCCAGCCGCTCGATCGGCTCGACGGCAGCGCCACCGGCGTCTTCGTGGGCATCTGTGGCTCCGACTACATGCGCATGCTCGCCGCCGACACCGAACAGGTGGATGTCTACCTGGCCACAGGCAGCGCCGGCAGCGTGGCCGCCGGCCGCATCTCCTACCTATTGGGCTTGCGCGGCCCCAGCGTGGCCATCGATTCCGCCTGCTCGTCGTCGCTGGTGGCCGTACACTTTGCCGCCCAAAGCCTGCGCAGCGGCGAGTGCGACCTGGCGCTGGCCGCCGGCGTCAACCTGATTTTGGCGCCCGAGATCAACGTCGCCTTCTCGAAGGCGGGCATGCTCGCCGCCGACGGCCGCTGCAAGACCTTCGACGCCGCCGCCGATGGCTATGTGCGCGGCGAAGGCTGTGCCGTGGTGGTGCTCAAACGGCTGCGCGACGCCCAGGCGGCGGGCGACCCGGTCCTCGCCGTCATTCGCGGCTCGGCCGTGAACCAGGACGGGCGCTCCAGCGGCCTGACGGCGCCCAACGGCCCGGCGCAGGAGGCCGTGCTGCGCAGCGCACTCGAGGACGCCGGCGTCGCGCCGGGCGACATCAGCTACGTCGAGGCGCACGGCACCGGCACAGCGCTGGGCGACCCGATCGAGCTGCGCGCGTTGGGCGCCGTGCTCGGCCGCGGCCGCAGCGCCGAAACCCCGCTGCTGGTTGGCTCGGTGAAGACCAACTTCGGCCATCTGGAGGCGGCGGCGGGGCTGGCCGGCCTGATCAAGGCGGCGCTGATGCTCGAGCGGGGCCAGATTGCGCCTCACCTGCACTTCGCGCAGCCCACGCCCCACATTGCGTGGGACGAGATGGGGCTGGAGGTGCCGACGGCGCTGCGGCCGTGGGCAAGCAGCGGGCGGCGGCGCATGGCCGGCGTCAGCTCATTCGGTTTCAGCGGCACTAACGCGCACGTGATCCTCGAGCAGGCGCCCGATGCCGCCGCGCCCGCCGCATCGGAATCCGCTGCCCCCGACCGACCGCTGCACCTGATGACGCTCTCGGCCCGCAGCGAGCCGGCGTTGCGTGCGCTCGCCGGCCGCTACGCCGAGCAGTTGTCGGCGCACCCCGAGCAGCCGGCTGCCGACGTTGCTGCTTCGGCCAACCGCGGCCGCGCCCACTACGAGCAGCGGCTGGCCACCGTGGTCGCCGACGCCGAGACGCTGCGCGCACGCCTGGCCGCCTTTGCCGCCGGCGCGCCCGATTCCACGCTGGTGGGCTACACGCCCGCCGGCGCCACACCCGAAGTCGCCTTCCTCTTCACCGGCCACGGCTCGCACTATGCCGGCATGGGGCGCGACCTCTACGCGAGCGAGCCCCGCTTCCGCGCCGTGATCGACCGCTGCGACGCCCTGCTGCGCGCCGAGCTGGATCGCTCGCTGCCCGAGATTCTCTTCGGCGACGGCGCCCTGCTCGACAGCATGCGCTATGCCCAGCCGGCGCTCTTTGCGCTGCAGATTGCGCTGGCCGAGCTTTGGCAGGCGTGGGGAATCGCGCCGGCGGTGGTGGCCGGCCACAGCGCCGGCGAGTATGCCGCCGCCGTCGTCGCCGGCGTGCTGCGCCTGGAGGATGGGCTGCGCCTGATCGCCGCCCGCGGCCGGCTGATGGAGACGCTGCCGCCCGACGGCGAGATGGTGGCGATCTTTGCCGACGAGGCGCGCGTGGCTGCCGCCCTGCCGCCCTTCGCCGCCGAGGTGGGCATCGCCGCCATCAACGGCCCCGAGACGACCGTGGTCTCGGGGCGGCGCACTGCAGTCCACGCCCTGCTCGCCGCGCTCGAACTAGCGCCCGACGACTACCGTGTGCTCGACGTCTCGGTGGCCGCGCACTCGCCGCTGGTCGAGCCGATCCTCGACGAGTTCGAGCGCGTGGCGGCCTCGGTGCGCCTCTCCGAGCCGCAGATCATGCTCGTTTCGAGCCTGACGGGCGCAGCGGTGAGCAGCGAACTGACCGACGCCCGCTACTGGCGCCGCCACCTGCGCGAGCCGGTGCGCTTTGCCGCCGTCTTCAACACGCTGCGCGAGGCGGGTTACAGCACCTTCGTCGAAATGGGGCCGCACCCCACGCTGCTGAATTTGGGCCAGCGCGCCTGGCCCGATGCAAGCGGACTCTGGGTGCCTTCGCTGCGCCGCGACAGCGAGCCGTGGCCGCAGATGCTGGCCGGGCTGGCTGCGCTCTACATCGCCGGCGTGCAGGTGGACTGGACCGCCTTCGACCAACCCTGGCCCCGCCGCACGCTGCGCCTGCCCACCTATGCCTGGGAGAACGAGCGCTTCTGGAGCGCCAGCGCGAGCGCGCAGAACCAGGCGCGCACACCCGCCGCAGCGCAGCCCAAAGCCGGTTCGGCCTGGCCGGCCGCCGTGGCCGCAGCCGCCGCCCAGGCAGACCAAGGGCCACTGAACCTGCAGGTGGAGCGCTACCCCGAACGCTGGGAGCTGCTGAACCGCCTTGCCGACGCCTATGTGACGCAGGCGCTGCGCCGGCTCGGCCTCTTTGCCACACCCGGCGCGAGCCACAGTCCGCAGGAGATCATCGACGCGCAGCGGGTGCTGCCCACCTACCGCCACCTGCTGCAGCGCTGGATGGAGAGCCTGGCTGCCGCCGGGCTGCTGGCGCGCGAGGGCGAGCGCTTTGTGGCCGCCGCGCCGCTTGCCGGTCCCCCCCTCGACGCACTGCTGGCGGCGGCGCGGCCGCTCTTTGCCGACCTTCAGCCTCTGCTCGATTATGTGGTGCGCTGCGGCGAACGGCTGGCTGCCGTGCTGAGCGGCGAGGAGAGCGCGCTGACCACGCTCTTCCCCGACGGCTCGTACGAGACGGTAGACTACATCTACAACCAGTGGCCGGTGGCGCGCTACTTCAACAGCATCGCCGGCGCCGCTGCGGCCGCCCACGCCCGCCCCGGCCGCCCGCTGCGCGTGATCGAGATTGGCGCCGGCAGCGGCGGCACCACGGCGGCGATCCTGCCCGCCCTGCCCCCGGCGCAGAGCGCCTATACCTTTACCGACGTCTCGGATTTCTTCCTGGCGCGCGCCGGTGAGCGCTTCGCCGCCTTCCCCTTTGTGCGCTACGCTCTCTGCAACATCGAGCTGCCGCCGGCCGCGCAGGGGTTGCTCGAGGGTGGGTATGATCTGGTGGTGGCCGCCAACGCCCTGCACGCCACCCGCGACCTGGATGCCACGCTGCGCCACGCACGCGCGCTGCTTGCGCCCGGCGGCAGCCTGTTGCTCTACGAGACAACCGAGCACCCGCGCTGGTTCGACATCACCACCGGCCTGATCGAAGGCTGGCAGCGATTTGAAGATGGCTGGCGCGGCGACAACCCGCTGCTCGCGCCCGAAAGCTGGGCCGCCGCCCTGGCCGCCGCCGGCTTTGAAGAGGTGGTTGCCCTGCCTGGCGCCGACCACCCGGCCGCCATCCTGGGCCAGCATGTGATCCTGGCGCGCGCCCCGGGCGAAGCCGGCGCCGCGTTGCCGCTGGAAGCCGCCGCCGGCGCCGAGGCCCACCCTGGCGCGGCCGCAGCCATGCCTCAGCAGCTGGTCGCCGCCGAACTGCGCGGCGCGCTGGCCGATGCGCTGCCCGATGAACGGCGCGAGCTGCTGGTGGACTTTGTGCGCAGCGCCATCGCCCGCGTGCTGCGCATCGCCGACCCTGCTACGCTGCGTCGCGACCAACCCCTGCTCGACTTGGGCTTCGATTCGCTCATGGCCGTGGAGCTGCGCAACGTGCTCAAGCGCGACCTCGAGCTGCCGCGCAAGCTGCCGGCCACCCTTGTCTTCGACCATCCCAGCATCAGCGCGCTGGCCGCCTACCTGGAGCGGCTGCTGGCCGCCGAGGCGCCGGCGACTGAAGCAACAGAAGCGCCCGCCGAAGCCGCGCCGGCGCACACCATCCCAACCCCCAGCCCCACCAGCGCCGCCGCATTGGCCGACCTTTCGGACGAAGAGGTGGAGGCGATGCTGATGAAGCGGCTTGCCGAGGTGCGAGGTAACCAATGAGCACAGAGATCACACCGGGCGCGCCTCTGTCGCCCCTGAAGCAGGCCTTTCTGGCCATCGAGGACTTGCAGGCGCGCCTGGATGCGAGCGAGCGCGCCCGCCACGAGCCAATCGCCATCGTCGGCATGGGCATGCGCTTCCCCGGCGGCGTCACCACGCCGGAGGAGTACTGGTCGCTGCTGGTGGAGGGCGTCGACGCGATTGCCGAAATCCCGCCCGAACGCTGGGAGATCGACGCCTGGTACAACCCGGACCCCGACGCCCCCGGCAAGATGTCGCAGCGCCATATGGGGTACTTGCGCGACGTCGACCGCTTCGACCCACAGTTCTTCGGCATTGCGCCGCGCGAAGCCGCCGCCATGGATCCGCAGCAGCGGCTCCTGCTCGAAGTAAGCTGGGAGGCGCTGGAGCGGGCCGGGATCGCGCCGGCGCGCCTGGCGGGCAGCCGCACCGGCGTCTTCGTCGGCGTTACCTCGGGCGATTACCGCGTCGTCAGCATCGGCGCGCGCGGGCTCGAGGGGCTGGACGCCTACTTCGCTTCGGGCAATGCACAGAGCATCGCTTCGGGGCGCCTCTCCTACGTCTACGGGCTGGAGGGGCCGAGCCTCACCATCGACACTGCCTGCTCGAGCTCGCTGGTGGCCGTGCACCTGGCCGTGCAGAGCCTGCGCAGCGGCGAGTGCCCCGTGGCGCTGGCCGGCGCCGTCAACCTGATTCTGGCGCCCGAGAACTCGATTACGCTCTCCAAGTACCAAATGCTGGCCCCCGACGGCCGCTGCAAGTTCGGCGATGCCAGCGCCGACGGCTTTGTGCGCGGCGAGGGCTGCGCCATGCTCGTGCTCAAGCGCTTGAGCGACGCCCAGGCCGACGGTGATCCGATCCTGGCCGTCATTCGCGGCTCGGCGCTGAACCAGGATGGCGCCAGCAGCGGGTTGACCGCGCCCAACGGCCCTTCGCAAGAGGCCGTGCTGCGCGCCGCGCTGGCCGACGCCGGCGCGACGCCCGCCGAGGTGAGCTACATCGAGGCGCACGGCACCGGCACGGCGCTGGGCGACCCGATCGAGGTGCAGGCGCTGGGCGCGGTCTTTGCCGATTCACGCCCAGGCGAGCGCCCGCTGCTCGTCGGCTCGGTGAAGAGCAACTTCGGCCACCTCGAGGGGGCGGCAGGCATGGCCGGCCTGATCAAGCTGGTGCTGATGCTGCAGCATGGCCAGGTGCCGCCCAGCCTGCACTTCGCCACGCCCAGCCCGCACATCGACTGGGAGGAGCTGCCCCTGCGCGTGCCGACGGCGCTCGAGCCGTGGCCGCAGGGCGGTGCGCGCCTGGGCGGCGTCAGCTCGTTTGGCTTTAGCGGCACCAACGCCCACCTGCTGCTGCAGGCCGCGCCCCCGCCGGTTGAGACTGTGAACAACCCCGAGCGTCCGCTCCATCTGCTCGCGCTTTCGGCGCAGAACGAGCCGGCGCTGCGGGCGCTGGCCACCTCATACGCCGCCGTGCTGGATGCGGAGAACGCGCCGGCGCTGCAGGATGTGGCCTTTACCGCCAACAGCGGGCGCAGACCCCATGCCCACCGCCTGGCCCTGTCTGCCGCCACATCTACCGAAGCCGCTGCCCTTCTAGCTGCCTGGCAGCGCGGCGAGACACCCGCCGCTCTGCTCGCCAAGCACAGCGAGCGCGCCGACCCGCCGCGCGTCGCCTTCCTCTTCACGGGGCAGGGGTCGCAATATGCGGGCATGGGGCGCGACCTCTATGCGCAGCACCCGCTCTTCCGCGCCACGCTCGACCGCTGCGCAACGATTCTCGCCCCCCACCTCGATCGGCCGCTGCTCGAGTTGCTCTTCGCAGAGCCGGGCACGCCCGCCGCGGCGGCGCTCGACGACACCACCTACACGCAGCCGGCGCTGGTGGCGCTGCAGGTGGCGCTGGCCACGCTCTGGCGCAGCTGGGGTGTGGAACCGGCGGCCATGCTTGGCCACAGCGTGGGCGAATACGCCGCCGCCATCATCGCCGGCGTCTTTTCGCTGGAGGAGGGGCTGGCGCTGGTGGCTACCCGCGGCCGGCTGATGGGCAAGCTGCCTGCGGGCGGCGCGATGGCGGCGATCTTTGCGCCCGCCGGCGCCGTAGAGGCCGCGCTGGCCGAGCAGGGCGGTTCGCTGGTGGTGGCGGCCTACAATGGCCCTGAGCACCTTACCGTTGCCGGGCCGGAAGCCGAGGTGCTGGCGATCGTCGAGCGCTTCAGCGCCAGGGGCACGCGCGCGCAGCGGCTCGCCGTCAGCCACGCCTTCCACTCGCCGCTGCTCGACCCGATGCTGGACGCCTTTGAGGCTGCCGTACGCGCGACCACACGCAGCGCGCCCCGCCTGCGTCTGCTCTCGAACCTGAGCGGCGGCGCGGCCGGCGCCGAACTGACCACGCCCGATTACTGGCGGCGCCACGCCCGCCAGCCGGTGCGCTTTGCGCAGGCTGTGGAGCAGGCGGCGCAGCTGGGCTGCGAGCTCTTCATCGAGATTGGCCCGCACCCGACGCTGATCGGCATGGCCAAGGAGATTCTGCCGCCGAACGTGGGCGTCTGGCTGCCATCGCTGCGCAAGAACCGCGACGGCTGGCCCGTGCTGCTGGCGAGCCTGGCCGGCGCCTATATCCACGGCGCCGCCATCGACTGGGCCGGCTTCGACGCCCCCTACGCGCGCCGCAAGCTGCAACTGCCCACCTATCCGTTCCAGCGCGAGCGCTACTGGGTGCAGGCGCGCCTGGTCGCGGCGGCGCCGCGCGCGTCGCTTCCCGCCGGCGGCGAACACCCGCTGCTGGGGCGGCGCCTTCGTTCTGCGCTCAAGGTGGCCCAGTTCGAGCAGCAGCTCGCGCCCGGCATGTTGGGCTTTCTGGATGACCACCGCGTCTTCGGCGCGACCATTCTGCCCGCCGCCGCCTTTGCCGAAGTCGCGCTGGCCGCCGCCCGCGCCGCGCTCGCCAGCCCGCAACCGGCGCTGGAGGATCTGCTCATCCATCAGCCCTTTGTGATTGGCGCCGGCGAGCTGCGCACGCTGCAGACGCTGGCCACGCCCACCGCCGGTGGCGCGTCGATCGAGATCTTCAGCCAGGGCGAGGGCGAGGAGGAGTGGACGCTGCACGTGAGCGCCGCGGCTGTGCCGAGCAGCGCGGCAACTCCGGGCACCGATACACCGGCGCAGGACGCGCCGTCGCTGGACGACGTGCGCGCCGCCTGTCGCGAAGAGCTTTCGGTGGCCGAGCACTACGCTGCCCTGCACGCGCGCGGTATGGAGTTGGGCGCCAGCCTGCAGGCCGTGCGCCGCCTTTGGCGCGGCGAGGGCCAGGCGCTGGGCGAACTTGCGCTCGACCCCAGCCAGCATGACGAGGCCGCCCAAACTCTGCTCCACCCTGCCCTGCTCGACGCCTGCCTGCAGTTGATCGCCGCCGCCCGCACACCCGCAGGCGCGGGTCCGGGCGCGGCGGGCGACACCTACCTGCCCATTGCCATCGACAGCCTGCGCACCTTCGGCCCGGTAGGCACACAAGCCACCGCTGTCGCCCGCCTGCTGCCGCAGAGCACATCTGGCGAGCCGGGGGCGACGCTCACGGGAGTGATCTACCTCTTCGATGCGCAGGGGCGTCTGGCTGCCCAGTTGGACGGGCTCCGTTTGAAGCGGGCCGAGGCGCGCGACCTGCGCCGCCCCGGCCGCGACGCCGTCCACGACTGGCTCTACGGCGTGGAGTGGCGCGCGCTGCCCGCCGAGGACGCGCCCGGCGAAGAGACTGTCGCGCTGCCGCCGCCGGCCGCCGTGGGCGCTGCCGTTCATGCCCGCATCCCGGCGCTCGACGCCGAGCTGGAGCTGCCCCACTACCACGCGCTGACGCCCGCGCTCGAGCAGTTGGCAACCGACTTCATCATCAATGCCCTCTACGAGTTGGGCTGGCAGCCGCAAGCCGGCGCCCAGGTGGAATCGGCCACACTGGCGGCGCAGCTCGGCGTCGTCCCCGGCCTGGTTGCGCTCTTCGACCGCTTCCTGGCCACCCTTGCCCATGACGGATATCTGCGGGCGGTGGCTGCCGGTTGGCAGGTGGTGCAGCCGCTGCCACGCGTCGAAACCGCCGGGCGCGCCGAAGCGCTGGCTGCCCGCTTCCCCGCCGCGCGCGGCGACATCGAAATGACCCGTCGCTGCGGCGTTGGGCTGGCCGACGCACTGCGCGGCCGGGTCGACCCGCTGCAGCTGCTCTTCCCCGGCGGTTCGCTCGCCACGGCCGAGCAGCTTTATCGCGAGTCGCCGCTGGCGCGTGCCTACACCAGCCTGGTGGGCGAGGCCGTGGCGGCCGCCGCCGCCTCTCTGCCGGCGGGCGCGCCCCTGCGCGTGCTCGAGGTGGGCGGCGGCACCGGCGGCGCGACCTCGGCCGTGCTGCCCCGCCTGGATGGCGCGCGCACTGCCTATACCTTCACCGACATCTCGCCCCACTTTGTGGGCCGGGCGCGCGAGAGCTTCGCCGCCTTCCCCTTTGTCCAGTACGAGACGCTCGACATCGAGGCCGACCCCACGGCGCAGGGCTTCAGCGCCGGCGAGTACGACCTGGTGATCGCCGCCAATGTCATTCACGCCACGGCCGACCTGCGCCGCAGCCTGGGCCACATCCGCCGCTTGCTGCGGCCCGGCGGCGCGCTCATTCTGCTCGAAATGGTGGCGCCGCTGCGCTGGATCGACATCTCATTCGGCCTCACCAGCGGCTGGTGGAAGTTCAGCGACCGCGAGTTGCGCGCCGATTACCCGCTGTTGCAGCGCGCGGGCTGGCTGAAGCTGCTGGGTGCAGTGGGTTTTGACGCCGCCGACGCCTTCCCTGCCGCGCCGCACAATGCGGGGCTGGAGCTGCAGCAGATCATCTACGCCCGCAGCGCAGGCGGCCGGAGCGAGGCAGGTGAGCCTGGCTTGCACAACCTGCTGATCTTTGCCGACGCCGGCGGTGTGGGCGAGCAGCTGGCGCAGCGCATCACGGCTCAGGGCGGCCACGCCGCGCTCGTCTATGCGGGCGCGAGCTTTGCGCAGACGGCGGCCGACCGCTTTGCACTTGCCCCCGGTGCGCCCGACCACTTCCAGGCGCTGCTGCGCACGCAGGCCAACGGGGCGCAGGCGGGCTGGGACGGCGTCGTCTATCTGTGGCCGCTCGATTCACCGCCGCTGGCGGACTCGATCCAGCCACCGGCCGAGGCGCAGCAGGCGCTGCTGGGCGGCGCGCTGCATCTGGCGCAGGCGCTGGTGAACGAGGGCGCAGGCACGCGCCTGTGGCTGGTCACGCGCGCTGCGCAGCCTGCCGGAGATGCACGTGTAGAGCCGGCGCAGGCGACGGTTTGGGGCTTTGCCCGTTCGCTGGTGCTCGAGCACCCCGAGCTGCAGAGTCTCTGCATCGACCTGGAACCGGCCTCATCCACAGCCGATGCCGCGACCGCCCTGCACACCGAGTTGCTACAGGGTGCGCCGCAGCAGGGTGGCGAGAGCGAGATCGCCCTGCGCGGCGGCCGACGGCTGGCGCCGCGCTTGGTGCGCGTGCAGCTGCCCGCGGCGCAGGAGAGCGCTGCCCCGGCTTTGGAGAGTGACGCATCCGTGCAGATGGTCATCACGCAGCGCGGCTCGCTCGAGAATCTGGCGCCGCAGCCGCTTGTGCGCCGGGCGCCGGGCGCCGGCGAGGTGGAGATTCGCGTCGCCGCCACCGCGCTCAACTTCAAGGATGTGCTCAACGTGCTGGGTATGGTCGCTGGCGAGCCCGACGCGCCCGGCGCCGAATGCTCCGGCACGGTGGTTGCCGTGGGCGCGGGCGTATCCCATCTGCAGGTGGGCGACCGCGTGGCAGGGCTTGCCCGCGGCAGCTTCGGTGGCTATGTCACGGTGGACGCGGCCTTTGTGGCGCCCATCCCGCCTGGTCTCAGCTTTGCGCAGGCGGCGGCGCTGCCGATTGCCTACATCACGGCCGCCTTTGCGCTGCACCACGTGGGCAAGCTGCGCGCCGGCGAACGGCTGCTGATCCACGCGGCCGCCGGCGGCGTGGGGTTGGCCGCCCTCCATCTGGCCCAGCGCGCCGGCGCCACCCTCTTTGCCACCGCCGGCAGCGACGAGAAGCGCGCCTACCTGCGTTCGCTCGGCGTCGAGCATGTCTTTGACTCGCGCTCGCTGCACTTTGCCGACGCGGTTCGCGCAGCCACCAATGGCGAAGGGGTCGACCTGGTGCTCAACTCGCTGGCCGGCGCCTTTGTGCTGCGCAGCCTTGAGCTGCTGCGGCCGGGCGGGCGCATGCTCGAGCTGGGCAAGCGCGACGCCGAAACCTCCGCCCAGGTGGCCGCACGATCGTCGGAGCTGGCCGCGCGCAACGTGACGGACCACGTGCTGGACTGGAGCGACGACGCCCGCACCAACCCGGCGCTGATTGGCAACCTGCTGCGCACGACGCTGGCCGATGTGGGCAGCGGTGCGCTGCCGGCGCTGCCGCTCCACACCTTCGCCTTTGCCGAGACCGCAGCCGCCTTCCGCTTTATGGCGCAGGCGCGGCACACGGGCAAGGTTGTGGTCGAGCAGCCGGTCGCGCTGGACGCCGCCGGCCTGGCCATGGGGCTGCGCAGCGACGGCAGCTACCTGATCACGGGCGGCCTGAGCGGGCTGGGTCTGCTTACGGCGCAGCGGCTGGTGGAGCGGGGCGCGCGCCATCTGGCGCTGCTGGGGCGGCGCGAGCCCAACCCCCAGACGCGCGAGCTGATCGCAAGCTGGGAGCAGGCGGGCGTGCAAGTGCTTGTCCTGCGCGGCGACGTGGCGCTGGCCGAGGATGTGGCGGCGGCGCTGGCGCGCATTGCCGCCGAGCTGCCGCCCCTGCGCGGCATCTTCCACTCGGCGGGTGCGCTGGATGACGGCGCGCTGCCGCAGCAGAGCTGGCCGCGCTTTGCGCGCGTGCTGGCGGCCAAGGTTGAAGGTGCGTGGCAGCTGCACACACAGACGCGCGCGCTGGAGCTCGACTACTTTGTGCTCTACTCGTCGATGGCGTCGCTGATGGGCTCGGCCGGGCAGACGAACCACGCCGCCGCCAACGCCTGGATGGACGCGCTGGCCCACCGCCGCCGCGCCGATGGGCTGCCCGCGCTCAGCATTCAGTGGGGCGCGTGGAGCGAGGTGGGCGCGGCCGTGAGCACAGGCGCCGTGGAGCGTGTGGACGCGCTGGGCATGGGCGCCATCGACCCGCCGACCGGCCTTGCCCTGCTCGAGCGGCTGCTGGCGGCCGCGCGCGCGGCCGCCGCACCGGCGCAGGTGGGGGTGATGCCCGTCGAATGGCCGCTCTTCCTGGCCCGCGCACGCGCCGAGAAGCCTGCCTTCCTGAGTGATTTCGCGACCAGCAGCGCGCCGCTTGCCGTGCAGGCGAGCGCGTCGACCTCGGCGCCGGCCCCCGCAGCCCCTGCCGAGCCCGACATTGTGCAGAAGCTGGCGCAGGCGGCCCCGGCGCGCCGGCTGCCGCTGCTGCGCGAGTTTGTGCGCGAAAGCACCGGGCGTGTGCTGGGTCTGCCCGCCGCCCGCATCGACGACGACCGGCCGCTCAACGCGCTCGGCCTCGATTCGCTAATGGCGGTGGAGCTGCGCAACTTGCTGGGCGCCGGGTTGGCGCTGCCGCGGCGGCTGCCGGCGACGCTGGTCTTCGACTATCCCAACGTCGCTGCCCTAACCACCTATCTGGCCGGCGAAGCGCTGCCGCCCGAACCGGCCCCTGCGCCGGTCGCGGCTGCTGCGCCGGCGGCTGAGGCGGCGCCCACAGCGGCCGCCCCGGCAGGGGACGGCTCCGTCGCCTCCATGCTCGATTCACTGGAAGATCTCTCCGATGAGGAGATCGATCGATTGCTGGCTGCAAAACGGCAGGGCACAAAATGAGCGACTTTCTTGAACGCATCAGCAAACTCTCGCCCAAGCGGCTGGCGCTGCTGGCGCTTGACCTGCAGCAGCGGCTCGAGGAGAGCCAGCGCGGCCGCAGCGAGCCGATCGCCATCGTCAGCATGGGCTGCCGCTTCCCCGGCGCCGCCTCCCCCGAAGCCTACTGGGAGCTGCTGCGCGACGGCGTCGACGCCATCGGCGAGATCCCGCCCTCGCGCTGGGACCGCGATGCCTGGTACGACCCCAACCCCGACGCCGCCGGCAAGATCGCCACGCTCTGGGGCGGCTTCGTTGAGCCGATCGACCAGTTCGAGCCGCAGCTCTTCGGCATCTCGCCGCGCGAGGCGCAGACGATGGACCCGCAGCAGCGGTTCCTGCTCGAGGTGAGTTGGGAGACGCTCGAGCGCGCCGGCTATGGCCCGGCGCAGCTCAACGGCTCCAGCACCGGTGTCTTCGTCGGCATCTGCAACAACGACTACTCGATGATGCTGCTGGGTGGCGACCCCGAATCAATCGACGCCTACCTCTCCACCGGCAACGCCCACAGCATCGCCTCGGGGCGCATTTCGTACGTGCTCGGCCTGCAGGGGCCAAGCATCTCGGTGGATACCGCCTGCTCGAGCTCGCTGGTGGCCATTCACCTCGCCATGCAGAGCCTGCGCAAGGGCGAGTGCAGCATGGCGCTCGCCGGCGGCGTCAACGCCATCCTTGCCCCCACCACGACGATGACGCTCTCGCGCGCCAGGATGATGGCGGCGGATGGGCGCTGCAAAGCCTTTGACGCGCGCGCCGACGGCTTTGTGCGCGGCGAGGGCTGCGGCATGGTGCTGCTCAAGCGCTTGAGCGACGCCCAGGCCGCCGGCGACACCATCCTTGCCGTCATCCGCGGCTCGGCCAGCAACCAGGATGGGCGCAGCAACGGCATCACCGCGCCCAACGGTCCGTCGCAGGTGGCTGTGCTGCGCGCGGCGCTGGCCGACGCCGGCCTGCAGCCCGCCGACGTCCACTACGTCGAGGCGCACGGCACCGGCACGGCGCTGGGCGACCCGATCGAGGTGCAGGCCCTGGGCGCGGCGCTGGGGCCGGGCCGCGACGACGCCACCCGGCTGCAGATTGGATCGGTGAAGACGAACTTCGGCCACCTTGAATCGGCCGCCGGTGTGGCCGGGCTGATGAAGGTGGTGCTGATGCTGCAGCACGGCCACATTCCGCCCCACCTGCACATGACGGCGCTCAACCCGCATATCGCCTGGGAGGAGCTGCCGATCGATGTGCCCACGGCGGGCGTGCCTTGGCCAAACCGCCCAGGCGCGCGCATCGCCGGGGTCAGCTCGTTTGGCTTCAGCGGCACCAACGTGCATATCCTGCTGGAGCAGGCGCCGGACGCGAGCCACGAGCCGACGCCCAGCGCACGGACGAGCCAGCTGCTCACGCTCAGCGCCCGCACGCCGAGCGCGCTGCGCACGCAAGCCGCGCACTACGCCGCCCACCTGGCCGCTGCCCCTGAACTTGACCCGGCAGACGTGGCCTTCACCGCCAACGTGGGCCGCACGGCGCTGCCCTGGCGGCTGGCGGTGACTGCTGATTCGCTTGCGCAGCTGGGCGAGGCGCTGGCTGCGCAAGCTGCAGGTGCAGAGTTCGACGGCCTGCATGTGGGGCGCGCCGCCGTGCAGGGCGCGCCGCAGGTTGCCTTCCTCTTCACCGGCCACGGCGCACAGTATGCAGGCATGGGCATGCAGCTCTACGCCACCGAGCCTGTCTTCCGCGCTGCGCTCGACCGCTGCGCCGAGCTCATGGCGCCCTACGTCGACCTGCCTCTGCTCACGATCCTGAGCCAGAGCGCCGGCGCGAGCGGCGCGCACAACGGCGCCTCGACTGCAGCGCCGTCTGCGCCGCTCGACAACATGCGCTATGCCCAGCCGGCGCTCTTTGCGCTGCAGGTGGCGCTGGCCGAACTCTGGCAGTCGTGGGGGGTCTTCCCGGCGGCTGTGGTGGGCCACAGCATCGGCGAGTACGCCGCCGCCGTGGTCGCCGGCATGTTGAGCCTGGAGGATGGTGTGCGGCTGGTGGCGGCACGCGGGCGGCTGCTCGCCTCGCTGCCCCCCAACGGCGAGATGGCTTCGGTGCTCGCCGAAGAGGCGCGCGTGCTCCCGATCCTTGCGCCCTACAGCGATCGACTTTCGATTGCGGCGATCAACGGTCCGGCCAGCCTGGCGATCTCGGGGCTGGCCCCTGCGGTTGAAGCCGCCGTAGCCGACCTGACCGCCGCCGGCATCGAGACGCGCCGGCTGGCGATCCCGGTGGCTGCGCATTCGCCGCACGTCAACCCGATTCTGGAGACCTTCAGCCGCGAATTTGACGGGGTACGCTTTGGCGCGGCGCAGGTCGATGTGATTTCGAGCCTGACCGGCAAGCCGGCCGGCGCCGGGGAGCTGGCGAGCGCCGCCTACTGGCGCCGCCAGCTGCGCGAGCCGGTGCGCTTTGCCGACGCCGCGCTCGAGCTCTATGCCCGCGGCTGCCGCGCCTTTGTGGAGATCGGGCCGCACCCGACGCTGATCGGCGCCATGCGCCACTTTGTGCCGGACGAGGGGGCAGGGGTGGCGTGGGCGCCGTCGCTGCGCCGCCGCCAGGACGACCTGCGCGAGATTCTGGGCGGGCTGGGGGCGCTGGCCGTGGCCGGCGTGCCGGTGGAGTGGAACGGCTTCTATGCGCACGAGGAGCGGCGGCGCGTGCTGCTGCCCTCCTACCCCTTCGAGCGCCAGGGCTACTGGGCCGAGGTGACGCCGCAGCGCCCCGCAGCCGCCGGCCGCATTGCAGCCGCCGGCCGCATTGCAGCCGCCGGCCGCATTGCAGCCGGCAGCCGCCCCATGCTGAGCGCGCGCCCGGCCGGCAGCCACCCGCTGCTGGGCGCCCGCCTTTCGTCGCCGGCGCTGCAGAGCACCATCTTCGAAACGTACTTGAGCGTGGCCGAGCTGCCCTATCTGGCCGACCATCGCGTCTATGGCGCGTATGTGGTGCCTTCGCCCGTCTTCCTTGAGATGGCGCAGGCGGCGGCGCTTGCAGCGCACCCCGACCGCCCGCACAGCGTGGTGGACTTTGCCATTCGCGAGGCGCTGGTGCTGCCCGAAACGGGTGGCCGCATTGCTCAACTGGTGCTGGGCGAAGCGCACGACGGCGCCGTCCCCTTCCAGCTCTACAGCCGCGCCGAAGAGGGCGACGCGTGGACGCTGCACGCCGAGGGCAGGCTGGCTGAAACCGCGGCGGCCGGCGAGGGCACTGTCACTTCTTTCGACCGCGCCGCCGTGCAGGAAGCGTGCGGCGAGCAGGTCGACGGCGCCGCCTATTATGCGCAGCTGGCCGAAGCCGGCTTGGACTTTGGCCCCAGCTTCCGCGGCCTGCGTGCGCTGTGGCGGCGCGATGGCGAGGCACTGGGCCAGATTGAGCTGCCGCCTGCACTGGCCGGCGATGCCGAGCAGTACGCGCTGCACCCGGCTTTGCTCGACGCCTGCCTGCACCTGCTGGGCGCGCCGCTGCCGGGTGGGCTCTCGGCCGCTGCGCGCGAGCGGGGCGCCTATCTGCTCGTTGCCATCGACAGTTTCAGGCTCTTTGCCAAGCCAGGCGCGCGCCTCTGGAACCACACGACGCTGCGCGAGGGGCGCGCCGGCGCCGCCGCCTTTACCGCCGATGTACGCCTGTACGGCGACGATGGGCAGTTGGTGGCCGAGGCGACCGGTGTACACCTGCGCGCCACCAGCCGCACTGCGCTGTTGCGCGCCACGCGCCGCCTCGAGCAGGATTGGTTCTACGAGGTCGAGTGGGAGGCGCTGCCCCCGACCGATGGTGCACCTGCGCTGGCATCCCCGATGGAGATTGCCGACGCAGTGGCGCCGCTCTACCCGGCTTTGGCCGAACGCCACAAACTGGCCGCCGGCCTGGCGCTGGTGGACGAGCTGGAGGCGCTGAGTCTGGACTATGCCCTGCAGGCGCTGCGCGAGTTGGGCTGGGCGCCGGCCCCCGGCGCTCGGGTGCACGCTGCGGCGCTGGCTGACAAGGTGGGCGTCGCGCCGTCGCAGCGGCGGCTCTTTGGCCGCGTGCTGGGCATGGCCGCCGAAGCCGGGCTGCTGCGCCCCGCTGCCGCGCAGGAAGGCGGCGAATGGGTGGTGGAAGCGCCGCTGCCCCAAACCAACGCCGCCGCACAGGCTGCGGCCCTGCGCGCCCGCTTGCCGGCCCCCAGCCCCGAGCTGATCTTGCTTGAGCGCTGCGGCAGCCGCCTGGCCGACGCGCTGCGCGGCGCGGTCGACCCAGTCGCCCTGCTCTTCCCCAACGGCTCGACCGAGCTGACCGAGCCGCTCTACGCCGATACGCCCTTCGCCCGCGTGGCCAACGGGATGGTGGCCGAGGCCGTGCGTGCGGCGCTGGCCCAGCTTCCTGCAGGCCGCCCGCTGCAAGTTCTGGAAGTTGGCGCGGGCAGCGGCGCCACGACGCGCGCCCTGCTGCCGCTGCTGCCGGCCGAGAACGTACGCTACTGGTTTACCGACGTCTCGCCCCACTTTACGGCGCGCGCCGCCGAGAACTTGCGGTCGCCCGCCCTGCAGACGCAGCTCTTCGACGTCGAGCGCGACCCAATCGCGCAGGGGCTGCCCGCACATGGCTTTGACCTGGTGCTGGCCGCCAATGTGTTGCACGCCACGGCCGACCTGCAGAGGACGCTCGAACAGATCGCCACGCTGCTGGCGCCTGGCGGCTTGCTGCTGCTGCTCGAGGGCACGCGTGCCCTGCGCTGGGTGGATCTGACCTTTGGCCTGACCAGCAGCTGGTGGCGCTTCAGCGATGTTGCGCTGCGCTCCGCCCACCCGCTACTGGACGCGTCGCAGTGGCTGGCGCTGCTGGCTGCCGGCGGCTTTGCAGAGGCGACGGTTCTGCCCGGCGCCGAGGATGGCCAGGCGGTGCTGCTTGCCCGCGCGCCGGCCGCCGCGCCGCCTGCGCAGTCGGTTGCTGCTGACGAGGGGCCGGCCGACTGGCTGATCCTGGCCGACGAAGGGGGGGTGGGCGAGGCGATGGCCGCTCAGTTGGCACAGGCCGGCGATCAGGTTCAGATCGTCTTCGCCGCGCGCGAGGGCGTCGCGGCCAGCCCTGCCAAGCGGCGCGTGGCCGCCGATCGCGACCTGCTGCGCGCGCTGCTGGCCGAACGCGCGCCGGCAAGCGGCTGCCGGCGCGTGCTCTATCTTTGGGCGTTGGATGGGGAAAACAGTGCCGCAACAAGCGCCGAAGCGCTGCTGGCCGAACAGAGCCACAGCACCGGCGGCGCGCTGGCGCTGACGCAGGCGCTGGAGGGGCAGTGCGCCGAGCTCTGGCTGGTGACGCGCGGCGCGCAGCCGGCTTCGGACCTCTCGACGGCCGAGGGGGTCGGTCAAGCTGCGCTCTGGGGGTTGGGGCGCGTGGTCGCGCTCGAACAGCCCGAGCTTTGGGGCGGCCTGGTGGACCTGGACCCGTCAGGCACGCCCGCCGGCCCCGGCTACATTGCCGCCCGCCTGCTGGCCCACCTGCGCCGCAGCGAGGGCGAAGACCAGATTGCCCTGCGCGGCGGCGCGCGTCTGGCGCCGCGACTGTCGCGCGCGACCATCCCGGCCGCGCCGCCGCCCAGCTTCAGCGCCGACGGGGCGTATCTGATCACCGGTGGCTTGGGCGCGCTGGGGCTCAAACTGGCGCGCTGGCTGGCCGAAGGCGGCGCCCGCAACCTTGTGCTCACCGGCCGCCACCTGCTGCCGGAGCGCGCAGTGTGGTCCACTCTTGCGCCCGGTTCGCGCCAGGCCACGCAAGCGGCTGCGCTGCTCGCCCTCGAGGAGATGGGCGTGACGGTGACAATGGTCGCCGCCGATGTGGCCGACCGCACGGCGATGGCCGCCCTCTGCGCCCGCTTCGGCGCCGATCTTCCGCCCCTGCGCGGCCTCTTCCACACCGCCGCCGCCCTGGGCAGTGCGCTGGTGACCGAGCTGACGCCCGAGGCGCTTGAAGCCATGCTGCGCCCCAAGCTGGCCGGCGGCTGGCTCCTGCACGAGTTGACGCGCAGCCAGCCGCTTGATCACTTTGTGCTCTTCTCCTCGACGACGGCGCTTTGGGGCTCGCGGGCACTGGCGCACTACGCCGCCGCCAACCAGACGCTCGACGCGCTGGCTCACTATCGCCGCAGCCTGGGGTTGCCCGCGCTGAGCGTGAACTGGGGCACGTGGGACGAGATGCGCGTGGCCAGCGAAGAGGAGCAGCGCCTGGTGGCCGGCTTTGGCATGGGGCGCATGGCCGCCGACCAGGCGCTGGACGCGCTGGGTGCGCTGCTGGCCGCCGGCGTCCCGCAGATGGCGGTGGCTGCTGTGGACTGGCAGCTTCTGAAGCCGGCATACGAGGCGCGGCGCCCGCGCCCGCTGCTGGCGCGCATGGTCACGTTGCCGCCGGCGCCCGCCGCCGAGAGCGCAGGTGCAGCAAACGCCGCCGACGCCACGCCCGAACTGCTGCGCCGCATTGCCGGCCTGGCGGGCGCCGAGCGCCGCGAGACGATTGCCGGCTACGTGCGCGAGACGGTGGCGCGCGCCTTGGGCATCAAGCAGGCGTGGCAGGTGGACGATCGCCAGGGTCTCTTTGAAATGGGCATGGACTCGCTGATGTCGGTGGAGCTGAAGGGGCGCTTCGAGCGCGGCGTCGGCAGGGCGCTGCCCTCCACGCTCACCTTCAACTACCCCTCGGTGGCCGAACTGACGGGCTTCTTCGCCGACGAGCTGCTCGCCGAAGCGCCTGCGCCGCCCGCACCCGCCGACGTGCCCAGCGCCGCGGCCCCCCTGCCCGCCGCGCCGCCGTCCACCGCCGACGTCGACGATATGTCCGAGGACGACCTGGCCGCGCTGCTCGAGGCCAAGCTCGCCCGCCTGCAAGGGGGAGCGTTCTGATGGCAGCCGTGCAAAACAACCGGCCGCCCTTTGCACAGGAAGCGCAACCCCTGCTCTCGGGCCGGCAGCTGGCGCTGGGCGGCCTGATGCTGTTGATGGCGCTGGCCTGGACGGTGACCGAACTGCTGCCGATGCTGCTGTTTGCCGAGCATTCGCTGGTGCAGGTGGTATGGGTGCGCTACGGTGTCCACCTGCTGCTGATGCTGCTGCTGGCGCCGCGCGAGGGGCTGCGCTTCCTGCGCACACGGCAGCCGGCGCTGCAGATTGGGCGCGGGCTGCTGATGCTTGCTATGCCGGCGGCCTTTATTCTGGCGCTGGGCAGGGTTGATATGCGTGCGATGCTGACGGTCTTCTGGCTGGCGCCGCTGCTGCTGCTGGCGCTGGCCGCCCTGCTGCAGCGCGACCTGGCCGGCTGGAAGACGTGGGCGGCGGCGCTTGGGTCCACGCTGGGTGCAGCGCTCATCCTGCGCCCGGGCGCAGGCCTGGCTGCTGCGGCGCCTTATGGGCTGCTGATGGGGCTGTCGTTCAGCCTCTACGTGGTGCTTACCCGCTCGCTGCGCAGCGAACGCACGGTGACGAATCTCTTCTACTCGGCGCTGGTGGTCTTTGCACCGCTTACGTTCTTTCTGCGCCGCTTCTGGTCCCCGCTGAACCTGCACGATCTTCTGGTGCTGGCGGGCGTAGGCGTCGCCGGGCTGGTTGTGCTCTGGGCAGTCGACCGCGCAACCGACATTGCGCCGATTTCGTCCCTTGCGCCGCTGGTCGCGCTGCAAGTCGTGTTGTACGATGTACTCTCCCCCCTCTTCTGGGGCGCGCGACCAGCAAAGCTTGCGCTGGTTGGCGCTGCCCTCATCCTGTTCTGCGCGGTGGCCGGGTGGCTGATCCCCGCCGGCGCCCACAGTGACCTTTCTCCGAGGTTGGCCCACACGCGCTCGTGAAACGGAGAGTCGGTATGAGGCTTATGATTCGCATTCTGATTGCTTCAACAGTTCTGTTCCTGCTGGGCTTTGGCGCCATGGTCGCTGTCTGCGACGAAGGCCAGCAGTGTGTCTTTCTGCCCTTGGCCACCAACGAAGTGGCGACAAGCGCGCCCGAGACGCCGACGCCCGTTCCGCCTACACCCGGCGCACCCGACCCGACGCCGTACAGCGCGCCCTTTGTCGGGCTGGCGATTATCGGCGACAGCACGCAAGACGAGTACGCCGCCGACAACCCGCGTGGCGCCGAGTATGCAGCCACCACGCGCAATTGGGTCGAGCTGCTGGTTGAGCAGCGTGGCGTCAACCTGGGCCCATGGGGCACACGCGACGAGCCGCGCCGCTCGGGCTATGAATACAACTGGGCGCGCAGCGGCGCAACCACCAGCCAACTGCTGCACTGGGGCCAGCACACCGGCACTGCCGAACAGGCGCGCGCCGGCCTGGTTTCGCACGTCGCCATCCAGATTGGCATCAACGATTTCTACTACGGCGACGTCGGCATCCAGATCTATCAGGGCTTGCTGACGGGCGATGCGCTGAAGAACCACCTCGACGTCATGGTCGAGAACATCGGCATCGCCATCAACACGCTGCAGGAGACCGACGTCACCATCCTGCTCGCCGCGACGCAGGACTACGTGTCGATCCCGATTGTGCCCGAGCTGAAGACAGTCTTCACCGACGATGCGGGCAAGCAGCGCATGATCGACGCCACCGCCTACCTAAACTCGCGGCTGGTGCAACTGGCGGCCGAAGAGGGCGTCGCCTTCTTCGACTTCAACGCCGCCTATTTGACCGAACTGAAGAGCCGCATGGACGGCGAAGGCTTCGTCGTCATCGGCGGCTCGCGCATCGACCTTGGCACACGCGGCAACGCGCCGCAGTTCGGTCTGCTCGACGACGAGTACGTGCACCCGGGCACCGCACTGTCGGCGCTCTTTACCAACGTCTACATCCATGCATTCAACAAGTATTTCGGCACCAGCTTTGCACCCCTGAGCGATGAGGAGATTGAGCGCGCCGCCGGGCTGATCCCATAGCGCGCCAGGGCTAAGTTCGACTCCCGCTGCACCCTCGGCAGCCCCTGGAGGATTTGACCATGAATGATTCTGCTTCTCCCGCAGACCGGCGTTCGCTGCTGCAGAGCTCGTTGCAGGCGCTGGAGGCCATGGAGGCCAAGCTGGCCGCCGCTGAACGCGCGCGCACCGAGCCCATTGCCGTGATCGGCATGAGCTGCCGCTTCCCAGGGGGCGTCACCAGCCCCGAAAGTTACTGGCAGCTGCTGCACGAGGGCCGCGACGGCGTCTCGACGCTGCCGCCCGAACGGCGCGCAATCGCCGCCGCCTACGGCATCGAAGTCGGCGACGACTCCGGCGCGCGCGGCTGGCACGGCGGCTTCATCGACCAGATCGACCAGTTCGACCCCGGCCTCTTCGGCATTACGCCGCGCGAGGCGCTCTCGATGGACCCGCAGCAGCGCCTGGTGCTCGAGGTGGCGTGGGAAGCGATCGAACGTTCGGGGCGCGCGCCCGACAGCCTGGTGGGCTCCCGCACCGGCATCTTCCTCGGCATCAGCACAAATGACTATGGTGACCTGGTGATGTCCCAGGGGCCAGAGAAGGTGGACGCCTACGCCGCCACCGGCTGTTCGATGAACGTGGCAGCCGGGCGTGTTTCGTTTGTGCTGGGCCTGCAAGGGCCGGCGATGGCCGTGGACTCCGCCTGCTCGAGCTCGCTGGTGGCCGTCCATCTGGCCGTGCAGAGCTTGCGCAGCGGCGAGAGCACGCTGGCGCTCGCCGGCGGCGTCAACGCCGTGCTCATGCCCCACGGCTTCCTGAGCTTCAGCAACTGGGGCATGATGGCCTCGGACGGGCGCTGCAAGGCCTTTGACGCCCGCGCCGACGGCTTCGTGCGCTCCGAAGGCTGCGGCCTGCTGCTGCTCAAGCGGCTGCGCGACGCCCAGGCCGACGGCGACCCGATCCTCGCCGTCATTCGCGGCTCAGCCGTCAACCAGGACGGCCGCTCGAGCGGGCTGACGGTGCCAAACGGGCGCGCACAGCAGACCATGCTGCAGCAGGCATATGAGAGTGCCGGCATCAAGCCCGGACAGGTGCAGTACGTTGAGGCGCACGGCACCGGTACGGCGATCGGTGACCCGATCGAGGTCGAGGCGATTGGCGCGGTGCTCGGCAAGGGGCGCAGCGTCGACCGGCCGCTCTTCCTCAGCTCCGTCAAGACGAACATTGGCCACGCCGAATCGGCGGCGGGCATCGCCGGGCTGATCAAGGTGATCCTCTCGATGCAGCATGGCGAGATTCCGCCCATGCTGCACCTGCAAGAGCGCAGCCCCAAGGTGCCCTGGCCGGACTTCCCCATCGAGCTGCCGGTGACCCCCACCCCCTGGCCGGGCGAGAATGGGGTGCGCATCGCCGGCGTCAGCGGCTTTGGCTTCAGCGGCACCAACGCGCATGTGGTGCTCTCCTCTGCGCCCGCTGAGCCCCAGGCAGCGCCCGAGAGTACAGAGACTGCACCCGCACTGCGCGTGCTCACCCTTTCGGCCAAGAGCACCGAAGGGGTGCGCGCCGGCGCAGAACGCCTGGCCGCGCATCTGGCCGCACACCCCGAGCTGGCGCTGGCCGATGTCTGCTATACCGCCAACACGGGGCGCACACAGTTTGCCCAGCGCCTGGCTGTGGTGGCCGAAGAGAGCGCCGACCTGCAGGCGAAGCTTGCCGGTTTTGCGCAGGGCGCCACAGGCGCGGTTGCCGTTGGCGCGACCCAAGGCCGCCCGCCGCGCGTCGCCTTCCTCTTCACCGGCCAGGGCGCACAGTACGCGGGCATGGGGCGCGGCCTCTACGACCGCTACCCCGTCTTCCGCGCCGCGCTCGACCGCTGCGCCCAGCTCCTGAGCCGCGAACTCGACACGCCGCTGCTCGAGCTGCTCTTTGGCGAGGCCGACGGACGGATCGACCAGACCGCCTACACCCAGCCGGCGCTGGTGGCGCTTGAGTACGCGCTGGCGATGCTCTGGCAGTCGTGGGGCATTACGCCCGCCGCCGTGATTGGCCACAGCGTGGGCGAGTACGCCGCTGCGATCGTCGCCGGCGTGATGAGCCTGGAGGATGGCCTGCGCCTGGTGGCTGCGCGCGGGCGGCTGATGCAGGCGCTGCCCGCCGGCGGGGCGATGGCGGCGATCCTGGCGCCGTTCGCCGATGTGGAGCCGCTCGTCGCTGCGCAGACGACGCCGCTGGACGTGGCCGCCGTCAACGGGCCGGAACACACGGTGGTTTCGGGCGACGCCGCTGCCGCCGAGGCGGTGATGGCGCACTTTGCGGCTACAGGCGTGCGCGTGCAGCGGCTTACCGTCAGCCACGCTTTCCACTCGCCGTTGATGGACCCAATCCTGGCACCCTTCGAGCAGGTGGCGGCGAGCCTGAGCCTGCGCCCGGCGCGCATCCCGCTGCTCTCGAACCTGACGGGCACGGTAGCCGGCGACGAAGTGACGACGCCCGGATACTGGCGCCGCCACATCCGCGAGGCGGTGCGCTTTGGCGCCGGCATCGAAGCGCTGCGCGGGCTGGAGGTCGATGTGCTGCTCGAGGTGGGGCCGCACCCCACGCTGCTGGGCATGGCGCAGCAGATTCCGGCTGCGCCCGAAACCGTCGCCGCTGCCGGCCTGCCTTCGCTGCGCCGCAATCGCGACGACGTCCGAGTGCTGCTCGATAGCGTGGCCCAGCTCTATGTGCGCGGGGCGTCGATCAACTGGTCGGCGTTCGACGAGGGCACGGCGCCGCGCAAGGTGCTGCTGCCCACCTACCCCTTCCAGCGTGCGCGCTACTGGGTGGATCTGCCGCTGCCCGGCCGCCTCCACCAGCAGGAGCTCGCGCCCGGCGATCATCCCCTGCTGGGCCGCCGCCTGAAGACGCCTCTGCTGCGCCAGACGATCTTCGAGAGCCGGATTCGCGCCGACGCGCCCTCCTTCCTGGCCGACCATCGCGTGATGGGCGCGACGCTCTTTCCGGGCACGGCCTTCATCGAGCTTGCCCTGGCCGCAGCCGCCGCAGCTACCGACGGTGGCGACGGGCCGTTCACGCTCGCGCACCTGACGCTCAGCGAGCCGCTGCCGCTGCATGATGAGACGGTGACGCTGCAAACCATGCTGACGCCGGAGGCCGATGGTCTGCTCAGTGTGCAGATCGCCAGCATCGAACCCGGCAACGAGGAGGTGGCGCACACGCACGCCACAGGCGCGGTGCGTCCTGCCGACGTGAGTTCCCTGCCGACAGCCGACCTGCCTGCGCTGCGGGCGCGCTGCACCCAGGCGGTCGACGTGACCAGCTTCTACGAGTCGCTGGCCGACAAGCAGCTCGAGTATGGGCCGGCCTTCCGCGGCGTCACCGAACTCTGGCACGGGGAGGGGGTTGCCCTGGGCCGCGTCGAGCTGCCCGACGCAGCCGGTGCGGGTGAACCGTTCCGCCTGCACCCTGCCCTGCTCGACGCCTGCTTCCATGTGATCGGCGCCGCCGTGGCTGCGCGCGAGGCAGGCGTGCCCGTGGGCATTACAGGCTTCACGATCCTCAAGCCGGCGGCGACGCAGCTTTGGTGTGCGGCCGAGATTCTGCACGGCAGCGGCGCCAACGAGCGCACGCTCTCCTGCCGGCTGCTGCTGCTGGATGACGCCGGCGAACTGGTTGCCTACCTGGAGCGGCTCGACCTCGTTTCGGCGCCGAGTGACATGCGCCACCGCCAGTCGACGGCCGCGTGGCTCTACGAAGCTGCCTGGAAGCCGCAGCCGCTGCCGGACCATGTCGCGCCCAACGGCGACTCCGAGGGCGCCGGCTGGCTACTGCTGACCGACGCCGCCGCGCCCGCCGCCGACCTGGCCGGCCGCCTGCAGCACGCAAATGCCGGAGTGACCATTGTGCATGCCGGCACGCACACCCAGCAGCACAGCAACGGGCAGTGGGAGGTGGACCCCTGCGACGCGACGGCCTTCAACCCGATCCTGCAGGCGGCAGGCGCGCTGCAGGGAGTCGTCTGTCTGTGGCACAACCCGGGCGACCTCGAGGCGGCCGACGTGCTCGCCACCCGCCAGGAGATGGTGCTTTCGGCGACGCTGCACATGGCGCAGAGCCTGGGCAGCCGCACCGGCGCCCCGCCGCGGCTCTGGATTGTGACAAGCGGCGCTCAGCCCGTCGACGATTCACATGCCGTGCAGGCCGCCGATGCGCCGCTGTGGGGCCTTGGCCGTGTGATCGCCGCCGAAAACCCCGCCTTGCGCTGCACGCTGGTGGACCTGAACGGCAGCGATGGCGACCTTGGGCCCCTGGTGGACGAGCTATTGGCAAATGGCGAGGAGAACCAGGTCGCGCTGCATGGCGGCGCGCGCTCGGTGGCACGTCTCGCGCATATCGCCCCGCATGCGAGCGGGAACCTGCCGGCCGGTCTACCCTACCAGCTCGAGCTGCCTGCGCGCGGCCTGCTGGACAAGCTGCAGTACGCGCCGCTTGATGCGCCACTCCCCGGCCCCGGCGAGGTGGCGGTGACGGTCTACGCAAGCGGCCTCAACTTCCGCGACGTGCTCAACGTGCTGGGCATGTACCCCGGTGACCCCGGGCTGCCCGGCATCGAGTGCGCCGGTGTGGTCTCGGCCGTGGGCGAGGGGGTGACGCGCTTCGCCGTCGGTGATGCGGTGGTGGGGCTGGCGTCGCGCAGCTTCAACGCCGTGGTCATCACGCCCGCTACGCTGATGGCGCACAAACCGGCCACAATCAGCTTTGCCGAGGCGGCGACGGTGCCGAGCGCGTTCCTGACTGCCTACTACGGCCTGCACACACTGGCTGGGCTGCAGCCGGGCGAGCGCGTGCTGATTCATGCGGCAGCAGGCGGCGTGGGGCTGGCCGCCGTGCAGGTTGCACAGCGGCTGGGGGCCGAAGTCTTCACGACGGCGGGGAGCGCGACCAAACACGCCTACCTGCGCAGCGTCGGCGTCGACCATATCTTCAGCTCGCGCACGGCGAACTTCCGCGAGCAGATTCTCGAGCTCACCGGCGGCCACGGTGTGGACGTCGTGCTGAACTCGCTCTCGGGCGACTTCATCCGCGACTCCTTTGCCTTGCTGGCGCCGAATGGCCGCTTCCTCGAAATCGGCAAGCGCGACATTTGGACGCACGAACAGGTTGCTGCGGTGCGTCCCGATGTAGGCTACCTGCCCTACGACCTGGGCGACCCGCTGCGCGACACACCGCACGTTTTGATGGACGCGCTTGAAGAGTTGCTGGCGCAGATGACCATCGGCCACCACACGCCGCTGCCGCTGCGCGCCTTCCCCGCCGCCGAGATCGTCGATGCCTACCGCTTCATGGCGCAGGCGCGCCACATCGGCAAGGTGGTGATTACGCACCAGCCCTCCGGGTGGCAGGGTCAGGTGCGCAGCGATGGCGCCTACCTTGTGACCGGCGGCCTGGGCGGGATTGGGTTAAAGGTGGCTGCATGGCTGGTTGAGAAGGGCGCCGGGGTTGTGGCGCTGATGGGGCGGCGCGCGCCTTCGCCTGCCGCCGCCGAGAGCATCGAAGCTCTGCGTGCCCACGGGATGCAGCTGCTGGTGCTTGAGGGCGATGTTGGCCGCGGCGATGATGTGGCGCGGGCACTGCGCGCGATTGCCGAGACGGGCGCACCCCTGCGCGGCATCTACCACGCCGCCGGTCTGCTCGACGACGGCACGCTGCCGCAGCAGAGCTGGCCACGCTTTGCCACCGTCTTTGCGCCCAAGGTGATCGGCGCGTGGAACTTGCACGAGGCAACGGTTGGCGCGCCGCTGGATCACTTTGTGCTCTTCTCCTCCGCTTCGGCGCTGTTGGGGTCGCCCGGCCAGGCCAACTATGCGGCCGCCAACGCCTATCTGGACGCGTTGGCGCACCAACGGCGCGCGGCAGGGCTGCCCGCGCTCAGCGTCAACTGGGGCGCGTGGGCCGAAGTCGGTATGGCGGCTGCGCTTGCCGGCCACGACCAGCGCCGGGTGACGCAGAGTGGCATGGCTGCGATTCCGCCCGCGCAAGGCATCGCTGCCCTTGAGCTACTGCTGGAAAGCGACCAGGTGCAGGCAGCCGTCCTGCCCATCAACTGGCGCAAGCTGCGCGAACAGCTGGGAGACGGGCCGCCGCCCCTCTTCCTGGTCGACCTGGTGCAGGCCGCGCCGGCGCCGGCGGCCGCGTCTGCTCGCCCGAGCGATGCAACGCCGCTGCGCGCGCTGCTGGCGGCGGCGCCGCAGGGCGAACGCCACACGTTGGTTGTCGAACGGCTGATCCGCCACGTGGCCGAGGTGACCGGCATCGACAGCTCGGCTGCCGGGCCTACCCTGCCGCTCAGCGACATTGGCCTCGACTCGCTGATGGCCGTCGAACTCAAGAACCGCATCGATCGCGACCTGCAGGGCGGCAAGGGGCAGGCCGGCGTGGCGCTTGCCGCCCTGCTCGCCGGTCCCACCATCAATCAGTTGGCCGCCGATTTGGCCGCCCAGTTCGAAGCGCACCATGCAGCGGCCGATGGCGAGGCCAAACCCAGTGGCGAAGCCAACCCCACTGGCGGCGCTGGGCCCAATGGCGGCGCGCATGTGAAGCCCGAAGACGCCCTCGCCAATGTCGACCAGCTCTCCGATGACGAAGTCAACGCCATGCTCGCTGCGCTCATGCGCGAGCAAGGAGGATCATGATGTCCATCCCCCACACGTCCACTCCCGACATGTCGGCCGACGAACGGCGCGCGCTGCTCACGCAGCTGCTGCGCAAGCAGGCCCAGTCCAGGATCACCCGCATGCCGCTCTCGTACGGGCAGCAGGCGCTCTACTTTACCCAGCAGTTGGCGCCCGAGAGTTCGGCAATGAACATCGGCTACGCCACGTGGGTGCGCACCCATGTCGACGTCAAGGCGCTGCTCAACGCCTGCCAAGTGGTGATGGACCGCCATGATTCGCTGCGCACCGGCTTCGAGCTGACGGCAAGCGGCCCGGTGCAGCGCATGGTCGGCTCGGTGGAGCCGGACTTTGTGCAAATCGACGCCGCCGGCTGGAGCGACGAGATGTTGCGTCGCGCAGTGCAGGCTGCACACGAGCAGCCCTATGACCTGGCGGCTGCCACGCTCATGCGCGTCCGCCTCTTCACGCGCGCCGACGCCGAGCATGTGCTGCTGATCACCGTGCACCACAGCGTCTTCGACGGCTGGTCGGCCGGCCTTGCCGTCGATGAACTCTTCCGCATCTATGCGGCCGGCGTGGGGGGGCCGCCGGCGCAGCTGCCCCCCGTTACAAACCAGTACGCCGACTTTGTCACCTGGCAGCGCGAGATGCTGGCGGGTGATGAGGGCGCGCGCCTGCGCGACTTCTGGCTTGCCAAACTGGCCGGCGAACTGCCTGTGCTCGACCTGCCAATCGACAAGCCGCGCCCCGCCGTGCAACGCATGCTCGGCAGTTCGAAGACGCTGGCGATCGAACCTGCGCTGGCGCACGATCTGCGCGCGCTTGCCCGCAGAGAGCATACGACGCTCTACACGCTCTTCCTCGCCGCCTTCTATCTGCTCCTGCACCGCCTGACGAACCAGGAAGACCTGATCATCGGCTCGCCCATGGCGGCACGCGACCATGCCCAGTTTCACGATACGGTGGGCTATCTTGTCAGCCCGGTGCCGCTGCGGGCACAGATTGCTGCCGAGATGACGCTGCGCGAGGCGCTGGCCGCAGTCAAGCAGACGCTGCTCGAAGCCATTGCGCACGAGGACTATCCCTTTGCACTGCTGATCGAGCAGTTGCACCCCAAGCGTAACCCCGGGCGCACGCCGGTGATCGAGGTCACCTTTACACATCTCAAGCTGCAACTCTTCGGCAATCTGGCGCAAACAGCAGCAGGGGATGCTTCCACGCTGGCGCTTGAGCTCTATCCGCTGACCCAGGAGAACGGCCAGTTCGATCTGGGTCTGCTGCTGACCGAAGTCGGCGACACGCTGGAGTGCAGCCTGAAGTACAACACCGACCTCTTTGAGGAGGTCAGCGCCGAGCGCTTTGTGGGCCACCTGCACACGCTGCTGCACGCCATTGTGCGCGACATGAGCCAGCCCGTGGCCGCCGTGCCCTTGCTCGCGCCTGCCGAGCGCGAGCTGATTCTGGGGCGCTGGAACGCGACCGAAGCCGACTACCCGGCCGACCGCTGCGTCCACGACCTGGTGGCCGAGCAGGCCGCGCGCACGCCACAGGCCGTGGCCGTGCGCAACGAGGCCGGCGCCCTGCGCTACGCCGAGCTGGACCAGCGCGCCAACCAGGTGGCGCACCACCTGCGCGCGCTAGGGGTGCGCCCTGGTGTGCTGGTGGGGCTGATGATCGAGCGCACGCCCAACATGCTGGTAGGTCTGCTCGGCGTGCTCAAGGCCGGCGGCGCTTACGTGCCGCTGGACCCCTCCTTCCCCGCCGAGCGGCTGGCGATGATGCTCGAGGACAGCCACGCCCAGGTGCTGCTCACGCAGGAGAGCCTGGCCGACCACGTGGACCCGCACGGCGCCCACATTGTCTGTATCGACGGCGACTGGAGCCAGATCGGCGCGCTGCCAACCGCCGCGCCCGAGCCGCTGGCCAGGCCGAGTGACGTGGCCTATGTCATCTTCACCTCTGGCTCCACCGGGCGGCCCAAGGGCGTGCAGGTGCCGCACGGCGCCGTGGTCAACTTCCTGCACAGCATGGCGCAGCAGCCGTCGCTCGCCGCCGATGAATTGCTGGTGGCGGTGACGACGCTCTCGTTCGATATCGCCGTGCTCGAGCTGATGCTGCCGCTGACTGTGGGCGCGCAGCTTGTGCTTGCCACGCGTGCCCAGGCCTCCAGCGGCGACGAGCTGGCGCAGCTGCTGGAGGAGACGGGCGCCACCGTCATGCAGGCTACCCCTGCCACGTGGCGGCTGCTGCTGGCGGCCGAGTGGCAGGCGCCCGCCGGCTTCAAGGCGCTCTGCGGGGGCGAGCCGCTGCCCCCGGCGCTGGCCGCCGACATGCTCGCGCACGGCCTCGAGCTCTGGAACATGTACGGCCCCACCGAGACCACGATCTGGTCCACCGTCGAGCGCATCACCAGCGCCAAGCCGCCGATCCTGATCGGGCGGCCGATCGCAAATACGCAGCTCTACATCCTCAACAGCGCGCTGCAGCCGACACCGGTGGGCGTGGTGGGCGAGCTCTACATCGGCGGTGACGGGCTGGCGCTCGGCTACATCGGCCGGCCCGACCTGACCGCCGAGCGCTTTGTGCTCAACCCCTTTGGCGCCACGCCCGAGGCGAAGATCTACCGCACGGGCGACTTGGCGCGCTACCGTCCCGACGGCGCAGTCGAGCTGCTGGGCCGCACCGACCATCAGGTGAAGATTCGCGGCTTCCGCATCGAGCTTGGCGAGATCGAAGCCGTGCTCGCCCGCCAGCCCGAGATTGCCGAAGCGGTGGTGGTGGCGCGCGACGATGGCCGCGGTGGCGCACGCCTGGTGGCCTATGTTGTGCCCGCCGAAGACGAGAACCCCTCGGCCGGCGCCCTGCGCGTGGCCCTGCGCACCGTGCTGCCCGACTACATGCTGCCCTCGACCTTTGTACCGCTCACGGCGCTGCCGCGCACGCCGAACAACAAGATCGACCGTCGCGCGCTGCCTGCGCCCGAACCGGCCGCGGCACGCGAAGATTCCAACTACCAGCCCCCCGCCAGCGCCACCGAGCAGGCCGTGGCCGAGGTCTGGCGCGAGCTGCTCCACGTCGAACGGGTGGGCGTCTACGACAACTTCTTCGACCTGGGCGGCCACTCGCTGCTCGCCGTCGAGGCGATTGCCAAGCTGGAGGGGCAGCTCGGCATCAAAGTGGGCCCGGCCACCATGCGCGTGCAGAACCTGGGCCAGATGGCCGCCACCTATGATGAAGCCGCCGCCGCGCCCGCCGCTGCCTCGACGCCTGCCGAGGGGCAGAGCACAGCCGGCCGCTTCTTTGGCGCTGTGCGGCGTGCGCTGGGGCCGGGAGAGTCTCGATGAGCGAGACGCCGGCCGGCAGCCCCGCCATTACGCCCGTCGAGCCCTTCTACTTTGGGCCGCGCAGCGCGCGCCTCTACGGCTGCTACCATGAACCGGCGGCGTGGCCGGCGCGCGAGGTGGGCCTTGTTGTCTGCTACCCTGTGGGCCAGGAGTACCTGCGCTCGCACCGCGCCTGCCTGCACCTGGCCTCGGCGGCGGCGCGCGCGGGCTTCCCGGCCCTGCGCTTCGACTACTTCGGCACGGGCGATTCGGCCGGCGACCCCGACGCGCTGGAGCTGGCGCGCTGGACCAGCGACGTTGCCCTCGCTGTAGAGGAGTTGCGCGCCCGCAGCGGTGTGGGGCCGGTGGTGCTGGCAGGGCTGCGCCTGGGTGCAAGCCTGGCCCTGCGCGCGGCGCCCCAAGTAGAGGAGTTGGCCGGCCTGGTGCTGTGGGAACCGGTGGTTTCGGGTTCGGCCTGGCTGGACGAGCTGGCGAAGCAGCACCACGCCGCCATCCAGCGCTTCCACTCGCCGCCGCGCAGCTATGTGCAGAGCGCGCGCCCGGCCGAGCTGCTGGGCTTTCCGGTTGGCGATCGCATGCGCGAGAGCCTCGAGAAGCTTGATCTGATGACGGTGAAGGCGCCGCGCGCCAAGCCCATGCTGCTGGTCGATAACCACGGCGGCGCCGATCAACTGGCGCTGGCCGCCCAGCTGCAAGCCAACAGCCGCTTTAGCCACGAGCACGTGCCCAGCTTTGTGGTGTGGACCGACGACGTGGACAAGGGGCTGGTGCCGAGCCAGGTGATTACGGCGATCGTGGCATGGCTGGAGAGGGTCTTTGTGTGAAAGAAGACGCGCTACGCTTTGGAAAAGAACGAAACCTGGTCGGCATCGTCACCACGCCCACCGTGGCCGACCCCGCCCTGCCCGCCGTGGTGTTGCTGAACGCCGGGATGATGCACCGCGTGGGGCCGAACCGCGTCTATGTGCAGTTGGCGCGCGCCTTTGCCGAACGGGGCATCACCACGCTGCGCTTTGACTTTTCGGGCATGGGCGACAGCAGCCCGCGCAGCGACCACGCGCCGTACGTCGAGAGCGCCACCAGCGAGGCCGCCATGGCGATGGACTGGCTGGCCGAGCAGCGCGGCGCCGAGCGCTTTCTGCTGATGGGCCACTGCGCCGGCGCCGTCGTTTCGCTGCTGACGGCCGCCGGCGATGCGCGGGTGGCCGGCGCCGTGCTCCTGAACATGGAGGGCGGCGACGCAGCCTGGACGGAATACGACCGCCAGCGCAAGATGAGCCGCCAATTTGCCCGCGACCTGGGGCAGAACGCAATCCGCAGCCGCGAGCGCTGGGCCAAGCTGCTCACCGGCAAGGCCAACTACCGCAGCATTTTCCGCATCATCACCAAGGATATCATCTGGTACCGCCTCTCGGGGCTGACCTTTGGCGCGCGCCAGGCGCTTGGCAAGCGCGGCAGCGAAGCGCAATCTGTGCAGCAGGCCAACGCACAGGTCTACCTGGACCCGACTTTGGCCCGCGGCGCGCGGCTGCGCTTTGTGCACTCGCAGGGCAGCACCGGGCTCGAGCAGGTGCGCGCGACCTTCGGTCCCGAGCTGGAGAAGCGCATGGCCACCGGCAAGCTCGAACTGACCGTAGTGCCCGAATCGGACCACCTCTTTACGCTCGTCTCGCACCAGCGCTGGCTCTGCGGCGAGTTGGGGCAGTGGATCATCACCCACTATGGCGCCGGCGCGACGACGACCGCACCCAACGCCACGCCGGCCGGGGCGACGCCCGCACCGGCGCCAACGGCCACTGCCGGCGCCGGCCGCGCCGCATGAGCGCGCCCGCCGCGAGTTGAACGATGGAGAGAGTTGCCTGGCAACTTCAGCCTGGAGTGCGTTGAACAGCCGGCAGCGCGCACCGGCGCTGGAAGGTGATGCCCTGCACGTCTGGCGCGTGGCGCTGGAGCAGGAGGGCGCCGCGTTTGCCGCGCTGGAATCCACCCTGAGCGACGACGAGCGCGCCCGTGCGGCGCGCTTTGTCTTTGCGCGCGACCGGCGGCGCTTTGTGGTCGCGCGCGGCGCCCTGCGCCAGATCCTTGCCGGCTACCTGGACGCCGACGCCCAAAGCCTGCGCTTCTCGCTGGGCGCCTACGGCAAGCCTGCACTGGAGGGGGACGCCGCGGGCGGTCCGCTCAGCTTCAACGTGGCCCACTCGGGCGAGCTGGCACTGATCGCCGTGGCCCGGGCGCGCGCCGTAGGCGTCGACCTCGAGCTGCAGCGCCCGGAGCTCGACTTCCGCCCCCTGCTCGACCACGTCTTTACGACCGCCGAGCAACAGGCCTTTGTGGGGCTGGACGATGCGCAGGCGCGCGCGCTCTTCTTCCGCGGCTGGGTCTGCAAGGAGGCCTTCATCAAGGCGATCGGTATGGGCTTCAGCTTTCCGCCCACGCAGGTAGAGGTGCGGCCGGCCGCCGACGGCACGCTCACCCTGCATCTGGCGGGCGACGGCGCCGCGCATGCCGCCGCGGCGGGCGACTGGCAGCTGCGTACCCTCGACGCCGGCCCCACGCACGCCGCCGCGCTGGTCGTCGATGGCCCACACGCGCTTCCCCAGCACTTTGCGTTTGAAAAGACGATCGAGAAGCGAGAAGCGAGAAGCGAGAATCGAGAAGACTGCCCGGTGACCGGTTGTAGTCTTCTCGCTTCTCGCTTCTCGATCGTCTTTTCCTCCCCATTTGCCCTGCGATTGCACGGCGCACCACTTGACCCGAGCCGCGCGATGGGTACACTATGGAGGATCGCTGCCGTCATCGCTGCAGAATGAATGCCCTGTCGGCGCAGCTGCCGGGAACCCACAACCGGCGGCGCGCAACCCCTTCCGCGTGCCGAACTTGGCGCACGTGGTTCATCATCTCTGCATCCGGGTAGAACATCGGTCCAGCAGAACACCGGTCCATCGGAGCCACAATCACGCTTATGAGTCTGCAAAACGAAACGATTGATTTGCACAAGAACGCCGAAGAGGCCCCCAGCATCGAGTTCCGTTCCGTTGGCCACGATTCGCTCTCCATGTTTCTGGCGGCGCTGGGCGGCGCGATCCTGGGCGTGCTGCTGACGCTGCTGATCCTCGCCATCATCAACGGCGGCACGCTCAGCTTTGGCGGCGATGCCCGCCTCGCTGCCGTCGAGCAGACCATGATGCGGGTCGACGAGAACCTCGGCACGCTCAGCGTCAGCGTCGATACGCTGGCCGAAGAGCTCTTCGCCGTGCGCGACGGGCTGGCTGTGACGCAGAGCCAGCTCGACACGGTGGTCTCGAGCCAGCAGCTGCAGGCGGCCGATGTTTCGGCCCAGATCGACGGCGTCAATGAGGCGATCACCTCGCTCGACGCCACACGCGAGCGCTTCGACAACTTCCTGCAGGCGCTGAGCACGGCGCTCGAGGAGACCAGCGCGGCGACCGACGCCCTGGCACCCCTCGCCGAGCCGTCGCTGCCCTGACGATCGACATTCCAGCCGAACAAACAAAGAGCGGAGCGCTCCAGACCAGGGCGCTCCGCTTTGATGTTTAATGGAATTGCGGCGGGTCAGGTTTGCTCTTCGCCCGCCTCGTCGACTTCTGAGTCTTCATCCTCGGAGTCTTCGTCCTCAGGGTCTCCGTCTTCAGATTCTTCGTCCCCGAGCTCATCATCCTCGAACTCGTCATCCTCGTACTCCTCGTCGCTCTCATCGTCGTCGGGCTCTTCAGCCAGGGCGGCGGCCGAGGCGTAGAAGATCAGCATCACCGAGCCGTAGCGGCGACGGTCGTACTCCTGCAGGTACTTGAGCGCGAGCGGTTCCTCCTCGCGCGGGTGCACCTGCACAATCACCGAGCCGTACTCCGAGAGCAGCGCCGGCTTGGCGTCGATCTGCAGCACGGCCCGCTTCCACAGCCCCTGGTACTGGGGCGGCGCCACGAAGATCAGGTCGAACGGTTCGCCCTTGTGGATGCGCAGAAAGGCGAAGCTGTCGCCGCGCTCGACGTTGGCCTGGCGCTCGAGCCGGCAGTGCTTGAGGTTGGCGTTGATTGTCTCGACGGCGGCGCGGCTGTTGTCGACGAACTGTACAAAGTCGGCGCCGCGACTCAGGCACTCGATGCCCACGCCACCGGTGCCGCCGAAGAGGTCGAGCACACGTGTGCCCACGACCCAGTCGCCCAGGATGCTGAAGAGGGCTTCCTTGGCGCGGTCGGTGATGGGGCGGGTGCTGTCGCCCGGCACACTTTGCAGGCGGCGCCCCTTGGCCTTGCCGGTGATTACACGCATGGGCTCTCGGCGCTCACTGCACCATCTCGATGTCCCACGAGCCGTCGCTCAGCAGGCGGAAGTAGCGAATGGTCGCGTCCTCAAAGCAGGCAAGCAGGCGTCCCTGGTCGAAGCGCTGCACCACGGCGTGCTGGCAGAGGCGCTCTTCGCGGTCGATGCTGCCCATGACCTCGCGCACCGAGGCGACGCCGCACCAGAGCTTGCCGAAGCCGCGCCGGGGCAGCGGCGGCGAAGTGGCCGGGTCCAGCCCGTCGGGATTGCAGAGGATCTCAGGCTCGCTGTCGGCCCACGAATCGGTGTAGGCCAGCCAGGCGCCGTCGGGCTGCAGCACGTAAATCTGCTGCTCGTTGCCGAACCAGAGCATGAAGCGGTTGTAGTCCGGCCCTTCGCCAAACTCGTTGATGGCGACCTGCTCGACCGTGGCATCGGCCTGCGGGCAGCCCATCCGCTCGTGCAGAGAGCTGTAGCCGGCCAGTTCGGCGCTGGTCTCGATTGCGCACGCCGCTGCGGCAGCTTCAGCCGAAGCGGTGGCAGGATCGGCGCTGGTGAGAGTGGCGGCAGCGGTGAGCTCGCTCGACGCCGTCGCCGTAAGCGGCGCTGCTGAGACCGTGCTGGTGAGCGTGGCGTCGGCGGTTGTTGCCGTCTCGACGGGCGATTGCTGCGCGGCCGTCGGGTTCTCCTGCGCCGGGGCAGCGGCGGCGGTTGCAGTCGGTGTAGGTTCCTCGTCACGGTTGCCGCATGCGGCCAGGATTGCGACTGCCGCGACCAGCACAAGAGCCAGCGTGAGAACGAATCTGCGCACGGCGCGTGCAGATCGTTCGTTTTGAACAGAAGGTGCAGTCACAACGCGTTTCCTCTCCCGAGGGGTGATAGCCACCGCATGCTGTGGCGGCCATATCGGTTCAGTCTACCACGTGCTCCGCTTTACGCTCGTTTCCCGCGCCGGCCGCGCTTAACAGAAGCAACAACAACTTTGACGCAAGGGCTCAAGGGCGCCAGGAAACACAAGGAACGGCAAGGAACGGCAAGGAACTACAAAGGATGTTGGGGCGCCTGGTTTTTCCACACTTCTTTTGCAGTTCCTTGCAATTCCTGGCGCCCTACCGTCCTTGCGTCAAGGCATTTGCTGTTAGCGTGCGTTGACGTAGACGGGGCCGAGCTCGATGGCGTAGTCGCCCGGACCGGCGCTGACGGGCAGCCGCTGGCCCGTCACCGGGTTGTACAGCCCCACCACGATCGTGTAGGCGCCGGCGGGCAGCTCGGCGTCCAGCGGGATGCCGTAGCGGTCGACGATCGATTCGCCCGCCTGCCAGGTGGAGGTGGGGCGCAGCCACTGCACCGGCTGGCCGTCGCGCTGTGCCACCTTCTCGCCGCGATCATCCAGCAGGTGCACAAAGACGTGGTAGTCAGCGTCCACGGGCTGCAGGCTCTCCCAGCGCAGGGCCAGCAGCAGCTCGTGGCCGGCCTGGGTGCTGGGCGTCAGCCGGTAGCCGGCCAGGCGGAACCAGGCGTTGGCAGCGTCGATGTTCTGGCCGGCCAGTGCGGGGTCGGCAAAGAGAGTGCCCATCCCGGTTTCGTTCTGCGGCTGCACGCCTGCCAGCGCATAGAGCGCCAGGCGCGGGCCGTCGGCGCCGGTGGGGCGCACCTCGCTGAGCAGGTAGTGCTCGCTGCGCAGCGGCAGCTCCCAGGCCGATTCGTTCGGCGGCGTGGAATCGGGCAACACCCAGAGCCGCTGCGTGCCCTCCTGCTGCAGGCGGGCGAGGAGCGCCTGCACGTCGGCGTCTGCGGCGGCGGCGGGCAGCCCCCAGGTGGCCAGGCGGCCGTGGTAGGCGTTTGCAAAGGGCTGCGTCGCCGTGGGCGTCAGCAGCAGCAGGGCATCGTCGGCGCGCCGCTCGCCCTCGGCAATGCGCGTGGCAAGCAGCGCTTCGCTGCTCCCCCGCCAGCCCTGCGCCTGCCAGAGCACCAGCGCCCCGGCCACCACGCAGACGGCCGCCACGTAGGGCACGGGCGAAGGCTCGGCGTGCGTCGCGTCAGACGCGCCCTGCTCGGCATCGGCGGCGAGCTGGCGGCGCAGGGCGGCCGCGCCCACCGCAATCAGGGCCAGGATCGGCAGCAGCGCCACCCAGTCGATGGCGGCCCAGCCCGGCTCGCCCGTCCACCAGTGCAGGTGAATGGTATCGCGGCCGACAAAGCGCGCCTGCAGCAGCAGCGGCGAATACGCGGGGTGGGTGAAGGTCTCGGGCGCGAAGAGCGGCTGCAGCTCGGCGGCCAGGTACTCCTGCACCAGGCCAAAGGGGATGAGCAGCCCCAGAATCTGCACCGCCACCGAGATCGCCGTCAGCAGCCAGGCGCCAAGCGCGCCCCCGCGCCCGTAGCGCCGCTTCACCACCAGCGCCTGCCAAACGGGCGCCACCAGCAGCGTCACAAAGGGCAGCAGCGGCACCAGAAAGCGCGGCCCCCAGCTGTAGCCGCCGTGCCACATATACCACTTGGCGTACATGCCCACGTAGATCAGGGCCAGGGAGGCGATGATCAGCAGCGTGCGGCGGGCGTTGCGCCAGAACCAGAGCGCGCCGGGCAGCGCCAGAAGCAGCACCGGGTTGTACCAGAAGAAACCGCGCGCCGGTCCAATCAGCAGCCCATAGAGGCCGAAGAACCAGTTGGCGCTGAAGGTCTCGCTGGGGGCGTACCCGGTTTCGAAGATGCCGCCGAAGCGCAGCCAGTTCCACCAGAGCGAGAGCAGCCCTGCGCCCACCACGGGGATCAGGAAGGCGACCATGGGCCGCCACTGCCGCTGGAGCACTGTGCCTACACGCTGCAGCGCACTGCCCGGTTGCTGCGCACTGCCTTGCTGCTGCGCGCCGTACAGGGTGCGCACGCGCAGGTCCAGCACCACCCACAGGCCCACCAGGTAGACGGGCAGCGTGACGAGGTTGATGCTGCGCGCCAGGTAGGCGAGCGCCCAGCCCAGCCCACCCGCGGCCAGATAGCGCTTGCGTCCGCTTTGCGAAAAGGAGAGCAGGCCGTAGAAGGCGGCGAAGAGGCCGAAGCCGCAGATGGGGTCGCTGAAGAACTCCTGGCTGTAGGGCCAGGCCATGGTGGCAACGCCAAAGAGCAGCGCCACCGCCACCGCCGTGGTGCGTGCAAAGCCCAGCCGAATCGCAGCGCGGTAGAGCAGCGCGCCGGTTGCAGCCGTCACTGCGCCGGAGAGCAGCAGCGCCGCCTGCGCCAGCCCGGCCGCGGGCACCAGGAGCGCAGCCCACACCAGCGGCAGCGCCAGCAGCGTCATGCCCAGCCCCTTGCGGCTGTAAAGGTCGCCGTCGGGGCCAAGGCTGCCCTGCTGGTCGCCCATCCAGAAGAGCTGGTTGGTGTCGGCCTCGCCGCGGCGCGCGATGCTCTCGGCGCCGGCGAACATGGCCAGCCCGTCGCTGCTCTGGATCGTGCCTGTGTAGCTCAGGAGGGTCAGCGCAAACAGGAGCCCGAAGAGGATCCAGGCGATGTTCCTGTCGCGGTTGCTGATGTCGAGAATGCGATGCTCCTTGGGAGCAGGATGTGCAGCTCGGTTGAAGCCGGCGGCGGTGCGGCGTCTACTCGGCGCCGCTTGCGGCCGGGGGCGCGGGCACGGTCAGCGGCAGCGCGAGCGCGTCGGCCGTGCTGCCGTCGGCGAGCGTCAGCTGCGCGCGCGTGCCGGCGGCGTCGTAAAGCCCCAGCAGCAGCCGGTAGCTGCCGGCGGTGTTGGGCAGCTGCAACACGAAGGGGTCGCGAATCACCGTGCCCGGCGCCCAACTGTTGGTGGGCGCGAGCCCCTGCACGGGCAGATTGTCCTGCTGCGCCACCAGCGCGCCGTCGGCGTCGAGCAGCTGCGTGAAGACGGTGTAGCTCGCCGCCACCGCGCCGTCAGCCTGCCAGTATAGCACCAGCGGCAGCAATCCTCCGGGCTGCAAGGCGCCGGTTTCCCAGCGCAGCAGCCGAATCGGCCCGCCCTCGACCGCCGCCTGCGCCACCTCGTCCCCCGCTTGCAGCGCCACCACGCGGTCGAGCCGGCAAGCGCCGAGCTGCAGCGTCTCAAGGATGATGACGCCGGGCTGGGCGAAGAAGGGCAGCGTTGTAGGGTCGACGGCCGGCGCCGGCCAGGGCGCGCCGTCGCCCACGGCGGTGATCCACCAGAACTCGCGCGTGCTGGCAAAGGCGGCCAGCCGCTCGGAGAGCACCTCGTCGACGGGCCGGTCGGTGGAGGTGTAGCCGTCGACCACGCGCAGGGTGTAATCGTGGCGCAGCCAGGGGTAGAGGTCGCGCCAGATCTCGATCTGCGTCATCGCCAGCGTGCGATTGGGGCTGCGCGGCGCTTCGGCGCGCAGAAATTCCACCGCCTCGCGGCAGGGCAGTTCGCTCAGCCGGCGCTCGCCATAGGCCGCCGCCATGCGCGGGGCGCCGGCCAACCCGCCCACCAGCGTCGCCGCCACCAGCAGCCAACTGGCCCAGCGCACCACGGCATGGCCGCGGCTGCGCTGTACTTCGGGCGCAAAGACCATGCTGCGCTGCACCTGCCGCACCGGCCAGATCTGCGCCAGCAGCTCGGCGGCGATGGCGACCAGCATCAGCGTGCGCAGCAGCACCGTGCCCACCAGAATCCAGCGCTCGCCCGGCAGCAGAATCAGGTAGACGTAGGACTCGACCAGGTTGACGGCGGTGAGCGCCAGCGCCAGCGCCACGCCGCGCGGCGTGGGCAGCAGCAGCACCACAAAGGCCAGCACCCAAACCAGAAACTGCGGGCTCCAGCCCCGGCTGTAGAGCAGCAGCCAGATCACGCTCACGCCGGTGAAGGCGACCGCCGTGCGCACCCGCTCCCATGCGTAGCGGCGCGTGTAGAGCCACAGGTAGAGCCCCAGGAAGGCGAACGTAATCAGCGGCCAGGGCAGCCGGCCCTGCCAGAGGCTGCGCTGCAACCCGTCGAGGTTGCGCATGTCCAGCGGCACCAGCCCATAGCTCCAGTAGTTGTCGAGCAGGGCCCAGATGCTCTGCCAGGGCGGGCGGTTGTTGTTGAGGGTGAGGCTGACGAAGGCGAACTGCGTCTGCCCGCGCAGCAGCAGCCAGCCGCCGCCCACCACCACGACCGCAGCGATCAGCGTGTAGAGCGCCGGGCGCAGCAGGTTGCCCGGTGCGCGCCGGTTGAACCACTCGCGCCGCGCGGCGTCCAGGTTCAGGCGGGCGCCCAGGGTGCGGATCGCCACCGGCAGCAGCACGATCGGCGTGAGCTTGACAAGGAAGCCCAGCGCCATCGCCACGGCGCTCAGCGGCCAGCCCCAGCGCCGGAGCACCAGCAGCAGATCGAGCGCCAGCAGCAGGAAGAAGAGCGGCATCGCTTCGAACCAGCCCAGCAGCGTGTGCACCGGCGCAAAGAGCAGGGCGTAGAAGAGCACGGGATGGATTGGCGCCGCCGCCCGCCCCGGCACGCTGGCCGTGAGTTCGACGCGCGCAGGGTGCGCCGGCGCACCTTCGTCGCGCGCCAGCCGCCCGCTCAGGCGGTAGATCAGGATCAGGTTGCCGGTTTCGAAGAGGAGGAGGAAGGCGCCGAAGAGCAGTTGGAAGGCCAGCCGCGGCTCAACCCAGGGCGGCACGCGCGCGGCCAACTCGGCCACGGGCAGCATCAGCCGCGCAAAGAGCGGCGGGTAGATCGTCCAGAGCGTTTCGAAGGTGACGTAGCCGCGCGCGTGCTGCTCGTACCAGTCGAGGTAGAAGTCGTAGTCCGAGGCGTCGCCCAGGTAGCCGCCCGGGCCAAAGAGGAAGCCGGCCGCCAGCCGGAAGGCAACAAAGAGCAGCAGCACAAGCAGAAAGGTCTCGTGCCGGCGCAGCAGGGCGCCCAGCGACCGCCGCCCCGGCCGCCCATCCCCCCCGGTGCTCACCCTCAGCCGCGCAGCTCCCAGCGCGCCACCGTCACCGTTTCCAGGAAGTCGTGGTCAAGTTCGGCGCCGCTGCCGGGCGCGGTGGGCACCGTCAGCGTGCTGTCGGGGTTGAGCGTGAAGGGGTTGGTGACGATGTCGCGCTTGAAGTAACGGTCGTTGGCGCTGATGTCGCCCGGCAGCGTGAAGTTGGGCAGCGCCGCCAGCGCCACGCTAAAGGCGCGCCCGATGCCGGTTTCGAGCATGCCGCCGTGCCAGACGGGCATGCCCGCCGCCTGCGCCAGGTTGTGCACCTCGATCGAATCGGCCAGGCCGCCGATGCGGCTGGGCTTGATGTTGATCACGCGACAGGCGTTGAGCTCGATCGCCCAGCGGGCGTGCGCCGGCGAGACGATGCTCTCGTCGAGGCAGATGGGCGAGCGCAGCTGCGGCTGCAGCTTGGCGTGGTCCACAATGTCGTCATGCTCGAGCGGCTGTTCGACCAGCAGCAGGTCGAACTGGTCCAGCTCGGCCAGGTGGGTGGCGTCGGCGAGGTGGTAGATGCTGTTGGCATCAACCTGCAGGCGCAGCGCCGGCCAGCGTTCGCGCACGGCGCGCGTCGGCTCCACATCCCACCCCGGCCGAATCTTGAGCTTGATGCGCGTGTAGCCTTGCGCCAGATAGCCATCCACCACTTGCAAGAGCGTGGCAATGTCCTTCTGGATGCCCACGCTGACGCCCACCTCGACCCGCTCGCGCACAGCGCCCAGCAGCGAAGCCAGGCTGCGCCCCTGCGCCTGCCCAAACCAGTCCCACGCTGCGAACTCGAGGCCGGCCTTGGCCATGCGGTTGCCGCGCACGCGCGCCAGCGCCGGCGTCACGCTGCGCGGCTCGCTCAGTTTGCCGGCGTGCGAAGCGGCCATCAGCATCGGCGCCAGGTACTCCTGCTGGATCGCCCAGGCGGTGGCGTAGTTCTCCTCGTTGTAGAAGGGGTTGGCGCCCACGGGCGATTCGCCCCACGCCGTCACCCCCTCGCCTTCGAGGCAGACGAGGATGGCGTGGCTGCCTTCTTCGCGCCAGCCGCTGGTCTCAAAAGGGGCCACATAGGGCAGACGCACCTGGCGCAGCTCAATTCGTTCAAGGCGCATGGCTCTTCTCCCGCGCTGAGGGGTGGGCGCGCGCTGGGCGCACGTGGTTGCTTCAGGGGTTCGGCGTCAGGCGGATGGCGGCGCCGCCGCTGGCCAGCAGGTTGAGCTGGATCTGGTCGCCGCGCACCACGCTGCGATCCTGCACGGTGACCACGTTGCGCGTCGATTCGCTGTAGATGCGCGCCGTGTAGGTGACGCCCGCCTGCAGGAAGTCGAGCGTGACGGGGAGGCTGCGCGCGCTCTGGTTTGTGATTGCGCCGACGTACCAGCTGCTGCCGCTGCGGCGCGCCATGGCAACCGATTCGGCCGGCGCGCCCGAAAGCACGCGCGTCTCGTCCCAGGTGGTGGGCACGCTGGCCAGAAAGTCGGCGCCGGGGCTGGCGTCGTACTGCGCCGGCAGGTCGTACCAGAGCACGAAGTTGAGCGGGCTGTAGAAGAGGATCGCCAGCCCCAACTGGTGGCCGCGCGTGGTGGGCAGGCTGCCCCAGTAGTAGGGCAGCGTGTAATCGGCGGCGCCGATGATGAAGCGGGTGAAGGGCAGCTGCGTCGTATGGTCGGCGTTGAGGCCGTGTTCTGCGCCGGCCACGCCCTCCTGTGTGAAGAGGTTGGGGTAGGTGCGCGTCATGCCCGAGGGGCGGTAGGCGTCGTGGACATCCACAAACATGCCATACTGCGCCGCCTGCTCCACTGAGTAGTGGATGAGGTTGATGCCGGCCTTCGAGGTGCCGTCCACAAAGCCGAGCTTGATGCCCTTGACGCCCCAGCTCTGGTAGATGCCGAGAATCTCGTCGATGTTGGCGTCCAGGTGCACCTGGTTGACGTAGAGAATGACGCCCACGCCCTTGCTTGCCGCATAGGCCGAGACGGTGGCGATGCTCAGATTGCCCGTGCCCTCTTTCGTGGGGTCGGCTTCGGGGGCAAACTCGGGACCATACCAGCCGGCGTCAAAGGCAACGTAGTCGATGTCGCGCGCGTCCGCAAAGTCCACTACCTGCTTTGCCGTCTCCGTCCAGAAGACGCCATTGGCATCGGGGAAGATGCGCATGGCCGTGCCCGGCATCCTGGCGAATTCAGCAACCTGGACAGCGCTGTAGCGTGTGGGCTCGGCCAGATTATAGAGCAGGTAATTCTGTTCGATCAGGCCGCCGGCGCTGTCGGCCACCATCAACGTGCGCCAGGGCGTGGCGTAGGGCAGCGCGTCTTCCGACGGCCCCTCCAGGTAGAGCGCGACGCCGGAGGTTGCCCCTGTGACGCGCTTCAGCGACGAGCGCGCGAAGTTGTCCACCGCCGCCTCAAAGAGCGCGCCATACTCACCGCCAAAGTCCAGCGTCAGCGGCAGCGGCATCTGGGCGCTCAACTGCTCCACGGGCACGCGCGAGTAGACGCCCTCGCTCCAGCCCACGCTGCCCAGTGGCCGCTGCTCCCAGGCCGCCGTGCCGGCAGGGAAGAGGAACTGCGTCCCCTCCTGCACAAAGCGCACGCGCTCCACGCCCGCCTGCGCCGGGACAACGTAGCGCAGCGCCACCCCTTCATCAAAGGCGCGCACCACCAGGTTCAGCCGCCGTTCGGGGGGGACGCTGGTCTTGAGCGCCAGCGTCACCTCGTTGTAGCGGTTTGGGATCTGGCTGCGCTCCGAGACGGCGAGCGTGTACTCCTCGCGCACGATGCGCGAGGTCACGCTCACCAGCGTGTATTCGGTGGCGGCGGTGAAGAGCGGCGTGAAGAGGGTGGCTGGGTCGTAGCCGTTGGCCACCACCGCCAGCTGCCCGCTGGTGACGAGCGGCCGTGCGCCGTGGTGAATCTCGAAGCGCAGCAGGCCGCCCCCGCCCCCGGCGCGCGTGCCGATGATGCGCACCGCCACGCTGCTGTCGGGCGAGGCGACGGTGGCCAGCGGCCCGCCGGGCGTGCGCGCGATGGGCAGATAGCCGACGGGGGGATCCTGCTGCGCCGGCTGTGGGGTTGCCGCCAGCGTGGGGAAGGGCGTCAGCGCCAGCAGCGCCAACAGGGCAATCAGCACAACAGGCAGGCGCCAGAAGCTGGCGGCGCGCGCCCCTGCAATGGAAGGCAGTTTGGGCATAAGTAGGCTCAAGACAAAGGGCGCCGGCTAGACATGGGTGTCCGGCGTCAAAATGTAGCACCAGTCGCGGCCGGCCACATGCAGGCAGTCGGTTACGCTGTAGTTGGCGGCGAAGGCGCGCTGCAGCTCGGCGCGCAACCAGGTGCGCCAGTGGAGCGAGAGGCTGCGGTCGGCGCGGCGGATAGCGGCGATTTCCTCGGGAATCGGCAGGGCGACAGGAGCGCCGTCGAGCCGCGCCTGCGCATCGGGCGGGGCGCGGAAGGGGCCGGCCGGGCGCGAGGCCAGCACCTGCAGGCCCGGGATGCGGTGCACCTCGTGGCCCGGTGCCGGTGAGGGCGTCGCGGCAGGTTGCTTGCCCGGCGCGGCATGTTTCGCATCCGCAGCGTCGGCGGCATCCGCAGCGTCGGCGGCGGCCAGGTGAGCGGCGGCGCGTTCGGCGGCAGCGCACACGCGCGGCGAGTTAATCCACCAGTCCACCTGGCAGCGGTCGCTGGGTCCGCCGGCATTCACCATGTCGGTCATCTCGCCGTAGAGGTTGCTGATGTAGGTGCGGCAGGTGGCGCCCAGGCGGTGGATGTTGAAGACGGCGTTGGCGCGCTGCAGGGGGTCAAAGGTCCAGGTCACCCAGTCGGTCAGCCCCTGTGCGCGCACCCAATCGAGCTGGGCGAGCTTGAGGCGCAGGCCCACGCGCCGGCGCTGCCACTGGGGCAGCACACCGGCCATGTGGCTGCAGAATTTGAGCTGTGGCCTGGCGCCGGCGGGCGCACCGGGCGGCGTTGCGGCGCCCAGCCAACCGGCCACAATCCCCACCATGCCGCCGGTGTCGGCCGGGCCGTCTTCGGCCCAGGCGCCCATCACCAGCCCGCCGTTGTGCACCAGAGTAATCAGCACATGCTCGGGGACGATGCTCTCCTCGTCGGATCCCCACACTCGCTGCTCCACGCGCTGAAAGTGGTCGCACTCTTCAAGCGTCTGCACGGGGCGAATCACAATGGGCATGACAGGGCTCGCAGATGTGGGTGCGGTCGCGACCGAGACGACGACGGGGACGGCGCCGCAGGTGCTGCCGACAGGTGTACGCTGCTTGCTGCGCTGCTTGCTGCGCTGCTGCAAGAGACGCTCTTTGGGCTCAAGCGGCCCAGAGGCGCGCCAGTTCGTCGACGGCGAAGGTGGGAAAGGGCACAGGCGCACCGTCGCGTGTGGCGATCAGGCCGGCAGAGGCGGGCAGCGCCTGGCCGATGACGGCGCTGGTGTGGCCGCGCGCCACCCAAAGCTGCTGCAGCGGGCCAACTTGTTCGGGTGCGCAGGTGGCCAGCAGCGCGCCGGATGCGATCGTGCCCAGCGGGTCCAGCCCAAACTCGGCGCAGAGGCGCTGGGCAAGGGGCAGGATCGGGATGCGGTCGAGCTCGATGCGCAGCCCTACCTGTGCGGCGGCGGCGAGTTCCGCCAGCGCCGTCGCCACGCCGCCCTCGGTGGGGTCGTGCATGGCGGTCACCAACCCGGCATCGGCGGCGGCCAGCGCCGGCGCCAGCACGCTGATGCCCGGCGCGAAGAGGAAGTTGGCCGCCGTCTCCAGCTCTTCCAGCGCCCAGCCGCGCGCCAGCAGGAGCGCGCGCTGCTCGCGGGCGAGAATGCTCGCCCCCTCCACCGGCGCCGAGCCGGCCATCAGCACCAGATCGCCCGGACGGCAGCCGCCGGTGCGAATCCAGCGGTTGCGCGCCACCTCGCCCACCATCGAACCGGCCACCACCGGGTGGGTCACGGCGTGGGTCACCTCGCTGTGGCCGCCCGCCACCACCACGTTAAGCGCGCGGCAGGCGGCGCCAATCTGGGCAAAGATGTGCTCGGCCAGTTCGGCGCTGGCGGCCCCGGCGGGCAGCAGCAGCGTGGGCAGGTAGTAGAGCGGCCGCGCTCCCGCCACGCCGATATCGTTGGCGCAGACGTTGACGGCGTAGTAGCCGATCTCGTCGGTGGCAAAGGTGATCGGGTCGCTCTTGACGACCAGCAGCGTCGGCGCGTCGGGCGCAAAGTCCACCACCGCCGCGTCTTCGCCCACCGAAGGGCCAACCAGCAGGCGCGGGTGCGTGGTGGGCAGCGAGCGCAGCAGCCGCTCGAGCAGCCACGGCGGCAGCTTGCCCGCCGGCAGCGATTGCGCAGCGGGGCGCGCCGTCTTGCTCAGTTCACCCTGGGGTGTCGCGCCGTTGGCTGCAGGCGCGCTGTTGGCTGCGGGCAGAGCCTGCTTGTTTGCCTGGAGCTGCGTTTCACTCACGCCGCGTCGCTTCCTGCTATCGCCCACAGGTGGTACCTGAACACGGGCGCCTATTGAACAATGGTCACCGGCATGCCCAGGTAGGCAAGGTTGAAGAGCGTTTCGGCGTTCTCGTCGCCCAGCATGGCGCAGCCAAAGGTGGCCGGTTGACCAATCAGGCGCGTCCAGATTTTGCGCCCGGTGTCCCAGTCGATCGGCAGGCCGTGAATGCCGTTTTCCACCCGGCCCACGTCGTAGATGCCGAGCCAGTAGGGCATGTCGAGCCGCCAGACGTTGCTCTGCGCCATATCGATCTTGCTCTGCACGGCGAAGGAGCCGGTCTTGGTGCGGCGGTCGGCGCGGCCGGTGCTGCAGTTCCAGGCGTAGCGCACCTGCGTGCCCGTGAGCACCCAGCACTGCTGGCGGCTGAGACTGATCAAGAAGCTGTTGCCCGAGACGGGCACCGGCGGCGTGCGCTTGGGCAGTTGCGGCGCGCCGTACGGGATGCGCAGCTCCATGCCCGAGAAGATCACCGATTCGTCGCTGAGGTTGTTGTAGTCCATCAGCGCGGTCTTGGTGGTGTTCAGGCCGTCGGCCAGCTCCGAGAGCGTGTCGCCCGCCTGCACGGTGTAGTAATAGTAGCCGCTGGGCGCCGGCCCCACGCGCAGCAGCGGGCCGGCGCCGTGGACGGTGCGCCCGGGCACTACCAGCTCCTGCCCGGCGCGCAGCGAATTGGCGTTGTTGATCTCGTTGACCGCCATCAGCGCGCCCAGGTCCACACCCTGGGCGACGGCGATCGCGCTCAGGCTGTCGCCCGACTGCACGGTGTAGACGTTGTCCGGCGTGCGCACCAGCAGCTCGCTGTCGGTGGCGGGCAGCAGCAGCGTATCGCCGGCCACCAGTTGCGGGCTGGCCGGCAGGCCGTTGAGCACGCGCAGCGCTTCGGCGTCGACGCCCTGGCGCGAGGCGATCCTGCCCAGCGTGTCGCCGCTGCCGACGGTGTAGGTGCGGTTGAGCGAGGTTGCCGGCCGCTCGGGCAGCCCCAGGTCGCCGCTCACCGTGTGCGCAATTTCGGGCGCGAGGTCGGCCTGGGCGCTCATGGCGACTTCGGCGCTCGCAGCTGCTTGCTCGGCCGGCGCCACGGTGACCACGGCTTCGGCCGTCGCCACCGCCGCTTCGAGCGCCGGGCCCGGGATCACCAGCTCGGCCCCGGAGCGCAGCAGGTCGGCATTGGCGATGCCGTTGGCGCGCAGCAGGTCGCGCAGGGGTACGCCGTAGCGCTTGGCGATGGCGCTTGCCGTCTCGCCCGGCTTTACCGTGTGCGAGAGGGTGGCGGCCTGCGGAACCTCCTCCGCACCGGCGGCAGGTGGCGCAGTGGCGGCGGCAAGCGGCTCGGCAGTGGCCAGCAGCGGCGCGGCGGTTGGCTGGATCGCAGGCGCTACGGTCGCGGGCGCAGGCGCCTGCACAGCCAGCGAAGGTGCGGCCAGTGTCGGCTCGCCGGAGCTCTGGCCGCCCACGATCACGATCGCCGCCAGCGTGGGCACGGCAGGGCTTGCGGCTGTTGCAGCCGGCGCAAGCGTGGGCGCCACAGGGCTAACGGCGGGGGCCACAGTCGCCAGGGCGGGGGCTACAGTCGCCGGCGCAGCGGCCGCAGCGGCGCCGGCAGCGGGAATCACCAGCTCTTGCCCCGACGTGATGTCGTTGGCGTTGCTGATGTCATTGGCCTCCATCAACTCGTTCAGGTCGACGCCGTATTGGCGGGCGATCCCGCCCAGCGTGTCGCCCGCCACAATCACGTGGATGGTGACGCCGACGGGGCGATCCACCTGCGGCAGGCGAATCACCTGGCCTACGCGGATCGAGTTGGCGTCGCTAATGCCGTTGACGCGCAGCAGCTGTTCGACGCTGAAGCCGTAGAGCTTGGCAATCTCGCTCAGTGTCTCGCCTGCGCCCACCTTGTGCGTCGTGGGCTGCGGCGTTGCCTGCTGCTGCGCGGGCGCGACCGGAGCAAGCTGCGGCAGAGCGGCGTCCTGTGCCTGCGTGCGCGCGGCGGGCAGCAGCACACCTGCAAGCGCGGCCACAGCTGCGGTCGCCACCAGCGCCAACACAACCACCGGCGCGCGCGAGGCGAGCCTACCCGTGCGCGCTGCCAGAGCCGCCCGCGCGCGGGCAAGAAGTCGATGAAGCGGCGATGAAGTCATGCTTGCCTGCCTGTGGTGAACTGCGCCGGCGCTGCAACCTTCGGCCCCTTGCTGCGTAGTGGAGAGCAGACGGCCGCTTGACAGCGACCTGTGCGCCCCTCACCGTGGAGAGACCTTCTTGGTTGGCAAGCGCCGTGCTGGACGATGTGCGCGACGACGGAGCGCAGAAACGGGCAGTGCGCCGGTCGCAGCGTACCGCGGCAGCGCCCGAAAAGTCAAGCCGGACGCGTGCTCCGGCCCGCGGGCCGCTTGCCTGCGTGGCAGTGCTTGCCTGCGTGGCAGCGCTTGCAGCGCGTTGCGTCGGCCCGCGCGCTGTGCTAGAGTGGTGCTTGACTGGAACGCGGAGGGCAGCCCTCCACTTTCAGAGCGGAAGCGAGCGACACAGCGTCGCCGCTACAGCGCCGCCTTGCCCTCCCCACGCACAAGCTTGAAGACGCGCTCAAATACGGAATCACCTACATGCTGGAACCGCGCCGCTACCCGCGCCTGATCGGCCGAGCTTTGATGTTGGAGCCGGACGCCTTTGCGCGCATGGCGGATGACGACGCGCCCGTGGCCGAGGGCGCCTTTCTGGTGACGATGGTGGGGCTGCTGGTGGGCATGGCGCAGACGATCGGCGCCTTCCTCTTGACATGGGCGATGCCGCCGGCGGTCGCCATCGAGTCGATTGTCGCTCGCCTGGCGCGTGCCTTCGATGACGCGAGCGGCGCGGCGCAGACGCTGCCGCTGGACGCCTGGAAGCTGTCGCGTTACGCCGGCGGCTTTGACACCGGCCTGGCGCGTCTCTATCCGCTTGTATGGCAGCCCTTTCTGCTGCTGGCGCAGTGGCTGGTGGCCGGCTTGCTGCTCTACCTGATCGCTCGTGCGCTGGGCGGCGGCGGTACGCTGCCCGCGACGCTGGGCGCGGCGGCGCTGATGGTAGCGCCCATGGTGCTGCAGCTCGCCGAAGTGGCGCCCTTCCTCTCGGTGCCTGCTGCGCTGCTGCTGGTGTGGACCACGCTGATGCTCTACCGTGCGGCACAGATTGCCCATAGGCTCCCCTGGCGGCAGGCGGCGGCGGCGGCGCTGGTTGCCACTGCGCTGCTTTGGGTGGTGAGCGCACTCTTCCTGCTGATCTCGTACGCGCTTGTGGGGCGGATTCTGCTATGAGCGAGCGACCGCTGCCCCCCGCGCCTGTGGGCGAAAGCGAACCGACGGTGCTTGCAGCCGCACCCGCCGCGCCCGCGCGTGCAGTTGCGCCGTCCGCTGCTGCAGCGGCGCAGCCTGCCCCCCTGATGGAGCCGCCGCTGGGCGGAGGGGTGGGTGCGCCGAACAGCGGCGGCTGGCTGCCTACGCAGCGCCAACTGCTCGATGCCGCCCAGTTCAAGCTTGCCGCCGCAATTGGCCCCGAGCCGGAGTGGCCCTTCTTCCTGCGTGGGCTGCACAGCTCCATGCGCCAGGCCATGGGGCTGATCCTCCTCATTCTGCTGGTGGCCGGACTGCCGCTGCTTGTGGTGACCTGGATGGGACTCGCCGAGCGCCACAGCACGCTCGCCCTGCTGCAGGCCGAGCAAGCCGCACTGCGCATGGTTCCACTTGTGCCCGCAGCGCTCGGCGACGAACTGCAGGCCGCCGCCGGACTCCTCTCTGCGTTGACGCCAACCGCGCCGCCGCAGACCGCCGCCGGCCTCAGCGCCCTGAGCGCGTGGCTGGCGCTGCCACTGCGCGCGCTCACCTTCTGGCTTGCCTACGGCGTGCTGGTGCTGGGTGTGGCCAAGGCTCTGGGCGCCGGCGCCACCTTGCCGCGCTTCTACGCCGCTACCGGCTATCCCTTTCTCTTTCTGCTCACCCTGCTGCTCTATCCCATTCCAGTTGTTGGCCCATGGCTTGCCCTTGTGGGCGTCGCTCTGGCCCTGGTTGCCTACGTAATTGCGATCTCGGTTGCCACCGGGCTGGACCGCTGGCGCGCCCTGATCTGTATGCTGTTGCCCGCGGCAGTGCTGGCGATGGCCGGCGCCCTGCTCTCGGGCATTTCGCTGCTGGCCCTTCGATAGAGCCCGCGCCCGACGCAATTCCCTTCCCCGAATTGGCGCGCAGGCTGTCTAGGCTGTCTGCGCGCAGCAAACGGTACATTCGTACGCAGCTTCATCCCAACACACCACCTTCACGGTAAGGTGCGCAAGGACGCTGCGAACGTTGTGTATGTGGGCCCGCGCTGCCATGGGGGCAGCGCGGCAGGAATCGGGCAACACGCGCAGGTCATTCAAGATTGTTCACCACACAAGGAGCGTACGGAATGGATGCACTCTGGGGATGGATCATCTGGATCGTGATTGGCGCTCTGGCAGGCTGGCTTGCCAGCATTGTGATGGGCAGCTCGGGCAGTCAGGGGCTGATCATGGATATCATCGTCGGCATCATTGGCGCAGTCATCGGCGGCTGGCTCTTCGATTGGCTGAACATTGGCGGGGGCACGATCTGGTGGACCCTGCTGGCGGCCATCATTGGCGCTGTGATCCTGATCGCGGTGCTGCGCCTGCTCACCGGTGGGCGCAAGACCGCCTGACGGGCTGCTCCCCCCGAGCGGCCCGACCTGCAGCAGATTCACAACAGCACAGAACAGCGCCGATCCCGCGGGATCGGCGCTGTTCATTCCTGGCAAGTTCAGCGAAGGGATTGCTGCGGCTACGGGCGCTTCAGGCCACGGGGGTGAGCAGGGCGTCGATCTGGGCGTTGGCCAGCGCCACGCCCGCATCGAGCAGCAGCTGCACCGTGGCGTCGTCGTGGCTCTCGGCATAGATGCGCAGCACCGGTTCGGTGCCGCTGGGCCGGATCAGCAGCCAGCTGTCGTTGTCCAGGATCAGCTTGACGCCGTCGCGGTCGGTCACTTCGGCCACGGGTGCGCCGACGAGCGTTTCGGGGGCGCTGGCCATCAGGCGCGCCACCAGGTCGCTCTTGCGGAAGGGGCGCACGGGTTGGTCGCGCCGCGCATAGGCAAAGACGCCTACATCCGGCGCCGCCATCAGCTCGTTCAGCAGCTCGACGAGCGACTTGCGGCGTACGGCCACCATCTCGGTCAGCAGCAGCCCCATCAGCAGCCCGTCGCCTTCGGGGATGTGGCCCAGGATGCTGATGCCGCCGCTCTCCTCGCCGCCCAGCAGCACCGCCTCGCTGCGCATGTAGTCGCAGATGTGGTTGAAGCCGACGGGCGTCTCGTGTACGGCCAGGTCGTAGCGGCGCGCGATGCGGTTGAGCATCTGCGTTGTGCTCACCGTCTTGACGACGCTGCCGCGCAGGTGGCGCTGCTGCACCAGGTAATCGACAGTCAGCGCCATGATGCGGTGCGGGTCGATGAAGCGTCCGGCGGGGTCCACGGCGCCAATGCGGTCGGCGTCGCCGTCGGTGGCCAGGCCGATGTGGTAGTCGCCGCGCGCCATCTCGTCGAAGAGCGGCCCCAGGTGGCGGGCAATCGGCTCGGGGTGAATGCCGTTGAAGCCGGGGTTCATCTCGGCGCGCAACTCGGTGACCACGCAGCCGGCGTCTTCGAGCAGGCGGCGCAGGTAGCCCCGCCCCGCCCCGTACATGGCGTCGACGGCCACATGCACACGCGCGCGCCGGATGGCCTCAAAGTCGACCAGTGTGCGCAGGTGCGCCTCGTAGGCCTGCAGCGCGTTGAAGCGCACAATGCGGCCATCGGCCAGGGCGGCGTCGGCGTCAACCAGCCGCGGCGCGCGCCCGGCCTGCAGGTTGGCCGTAATGCGGCGCTCCACATCTTTGCAGTCGGCAGGGCTGGCCGAACCGCCAAAGGCCGCCTTGAGCTTGATGCCGTTGTAGCGCGGCGGGTTGTGGCTGGCGGTGATCATCACGCCGCCGTCGGCGCGCTTGTCGACAATCGCGTGCGAGGTGATCGGCGTGGGGGTATCGCGCTGCGTCAGCCAGACGTGGATGCCGTTTGCGGCCAGCACCTGCGCCACGGCCATGGCGTAGCGGTCGGAGAGGAAGCGGGTGTCGTAACCCACCACCAGGCTGGGGCCATAGGCAGCAGAAGGGGCGCCGTTGGTGCTGCGCGGTGCATGCTGCGCGGCATAGTCGCTCAGCGCCTTGTCGGCGATCGCCTGCGCGACGTGGCGCACATTCTCAAAGGTGAACTCGTCGGAGATGACGGCGCGCCAGCCGTCGGTGCCAAAGGTGATGCTCATGCCAGGACTCCTGCGCAACCAAGGTGAGACCGCACTGTTGTTGCCTGCGTGCCCGCACAAACGCACAAACGCACAGAAGCGCGCCGGCGCACGCGGGGCGTCCCCCCAGTATACTACCGCCGCGCCGCCGCGGCGGAATGAGAGAGCGCAAGATAGTTGCTGACTCCGCGGAAGGATTCGAGCTCTTCGTAGTAGGCCGGGATGGAGAGCGTGCGGCCGCCGGGGAGGATGCGCTCGATGGCAAAGCCGAGCGGCGTGAGCAGATCCCACAGGTCGTGGAAGAAGACGCGGCTGTTGATGTGCGCCGAGCCGAACTCGAAAGCGATGGCGCCGACGCGCCCTTCGGCCAGCAGCCTCTCGGCGCCGCGCAGCGCCTCGAGCTCGCTGCCCTCGACGTCGAGCTTGAGCAGGTTGATGACGTCGATCTCGCGCTCGGCGGCCAGGCTGTCGAGGCGGCGCACGGCCACCAGGTCGCGCTGCACGTCGTCGCTCTGGTGGTAGCTGTCGCGGCGGGCGTGGAGCGAGGCGGCCTCGCTGCCGGCACTTTCGCTCAGCAGCAGCGCCTCGCCGTCGCGATCGCCGGCGGCTGCCTGCACCACTTCGAAGCAGGCCAGGGGCAGCGCGGCGAGCGTAGCCTGGCAGGCGGGCGCCGGTTCCACCAGCAGGTAGCAGGGGTGCAGCGGGGCCAGCAGCGCATCGACGGCCAGCGCCCACGCGCCCAGGTTTGCGCCCACGTCCACGATCAGCGGCTGGGCGGTGTGCACCGTGCGCGCGGCTGCCTCGGCTTCGTAGGCAAGCCCCCAGCCGGCGCCGGCGCCCTTGCCCTGCAGAATCGCCAGGTAGCTTTCGGCCAGCGCGGCGGCGCGGGCGAGCGGCGGCAGGGCGAGCGGTGCGGCCAGCAGCGGCGCCAGCCGTTTGCCCCAGCGATTGGCGGCGCCCATTTGGTCAATGCGCATGGGTCAGGGCTCCTTTGGCGCTGGCGAGGGAGGGGTGAGCGGCGCAGGCGCACGTGGCACTGCGTCACGCGCTGGACGCTGCCAGTCGAGCAGCACGATCAGCGCCGCCACCAGCCAGGGCAGAAAGCTCAGCTTGACGCCCCAATTGGTGGCGGCAAAGAGGCCGGCGACGAGCGCCCCCACCACCGAGCCTAGCGCGCCGGCGGCGAGGGTACGCGTCAGCGCGCGCTGTCTGGCTGCCGCGTCATCGCGCGGAGTCAGTGGGGCCTGCGCGCGGCCGAAGTCGACGTGCGGGTTGGTCGCCGCGCGAAAGGTGCGTGCGGCCAGCAGCAGCAGCAGGATGGTGAAGGCCAGCCAGGCTACCAGCCCGGGAACGCCAAGGTCCACGCCTACCTGAATCGGCAGGTTGTGGGCATCGGGCACAAAGACGGTGGGCGGGATCAGGTCGTAGGGGAAGAAGGTGGGCACAATCTGGGCAAAGGCGCCCAGCCCCACGCCCGAAAGCGGGAAGCTGCCCAGGAGCGCCAGCCCGCGCTGCCAGATTTCGGCGCGCTGGCCAAAGCCGCCCGTCGTCCCGGCGGCGCCGGCCGTCAACAGTTCAAGCAGCTGGGGGCCGCGCACCACAATCAGGGTCGCCGCGGCGGTCAGCAGCAGCGGCAGCGCATAGAGCAGCGTGCGCCAGCGCAGCACCAGCAGCAAGGGAATCACCACCAGCAGCGCCAGCCAGACGCCGCGGCTGTTTGTGAGCAGCACCACGGCGAACGCCAGCAGCGCCGCCAGCGCCGCCGCAGCCTGCCCCCAGCCGCGCGCCCGGCTCCAGCCGCCGAAGAGGGCGAGCGCCAGCAGCAACGGCAGCCCCGCCAGCAGCCCATGGGCCAGAATGTTGGGGTTGATCGTCTCGCCCAGGGTGGCGCCCAGCGGGCCGGCTGCCCGCTGCAGCGGCGCCAGCAGCGCGCCCAGGGTGCCTTCAGGCGTCAGCAGTAGCGGGCCGATGAGGGCAAGCCCCAGCGTCAGTGCGGCCAGCGCCGTGGCAACCCAGGCGGGGCGCCGCTGCGTCACCGGCCAGGCGACGAGCGCGCAGCCCCAGGCCACGCCGTAGAGGTGATAGCCTGCCATCTCCCACGAGAGGTCGGGGTAGACGGAGACGAGCAGCGCCGGTGCAAAGCTCAGCGCCAGCAGCGCGCCGGCCAGCCGCACCGGCGTGCGCGGGGCCACTGTGCCCAGCAGCGCCCAGCGCAACGGCCAGAAGAGGAAGAGCGCAGCCACGGGCAGCCAGTGCCAGGCCATGGGCAGGATGCGGCCGGGCAGCAGCACCAGCGGCCCCAGCAGCAGCAGCCAGGCGACCTCGGCGGCGCCCAGGCGCGTGGCCAGGCGCGCACCCGCAGCCGGCGGCGCGCTCGGCGCTGCCGGCGCGCGGCTGAGAAGGGCGGAAGCAGGTTCTTGCACAAGCGGGAGCACAGGTGGCGTGGAACTCACCCTAGAGACGCGATGGTGGAAATGGCTGCGCTGTGGCTGTGGAAGTAGACTGTGGAAGCAGAGGCGCGGCTCAACGCCGCGCCCCGCACCCAATCATCAACTCTCTATGCGAGATGGCCCATGGATCCAGCACTCCACTCGATCCCCGCTTCTCGCTTCTCGCTTCTCGGTTGTCTTAGTCCGCCCCTTGCAGTTGCGGCGCGGGCAAGGGCGTCCCTGGTGCGATGCTGGGCGCCGCAGCGCCGGGCAGCGTCTGCGGCTCGTATTCGGGGATGAGTGCACGCAGGTTGCGCACAATCGCCTCGCGGTCGTTCATGTCGGCGGCCTCGGCCAGGGCGCGAATGTTGCTCTCCAGCCCATCGGGCACAAAGCTGCTGGCGTTCGAGGCGATGAAGATCTTCTCGTGGCGCGTGCGCTTGTACTCCTCGCCCGCCACAAAGAGCTCCTCAAAGAGCTTCTCGCCCGGGCGCATGCCCGTAAACTGGATGTCGATGTCGCGCCCCTCTTCCAGCCCGCTCAGTTCGATCAGGTCGCGCGCCAGCTCCACGATCGGGATCGGCTCGCCCATGTCGAGCAGGAAGACCTCGCCGCCGCTGCCCAGCACGCTCGACTGCAGCACAAGCTGCACGGCCTCGGGGATCGTCATGAAGTAGCGCTTGACGTCCGGGTGGGTCACCGTCACTGGGCCGCCGGCGGCGATCTGCTTCTTGAAGGTGAGTACCACGCTGCCGCGGCTGCCCAGCACGTTGCCAAAGCGCACGGCCACGTAGGGGCGCCGGCTATGCAGCGCCGCCTCGTGCACCAGCAGTTCGGCGGCGCGCTTGCTGGCGCCCATCACGCTGGTGGGGTTCACCGCCTTGTCGGTCGAGATCATCACAAAGCGCTCGACGCCGGCGGCAAGCGCGGCGTTGATGACGTTGCGCGTGCCCAGCACGTTGTTCGTAATCGCCTCGGCCGGGTTCTCCTCCATCAGCGGTACATGCTTGTGCGCTGCGGCGTGGAAGACCACTTCGGGCCGGATGTGGCGGAAGAGGCGCAGCACGCGCTCCTCGAAGCGAATGTCGGCGATGACGGCGCGCACGCGCGTGTGGGTGCGGCCGGCGCTGCCGTCGGCGCGGCTGTGGCGGTTTACCTCGCGCAGCAGCTCGTTGTGGATCTCGAAGATCGAATTCTCGCCGTGGCCGAGCAGGATCAGCTCGCTGGGCTGGCAGCGCAGGATCTGGCGGCAGAGTTCGCTGCCGATCGAGCCGCCGCCGCCCGTCACCAGCACGCGCTTGCCGCCCAGCAGCTCGCGCACGGCGCCAAAATCCGTCTGCACCGGCTCGCGGCGCAGCAGGTCCTCGATCTCGACGTTGCGCAGCTGGTTGAGCGAGACGCGGCCGTCGATTAACTCGTAGATGCCGGGGATGGTGAGCGGCGTGACGCCGGCCTCTTCGCAGATGCGCACGATGTCGCGCAGGTCCTTGCCCGAGGCCGTGGGCATGGCGATGATCACATGGTCGACGCCGTACTTGCCGATCAGGGCGGGGATTTCGCTGCGGTTGCCCAGCACGGGCAGGCCGTTGAGGCGGAACTTGCGCTTGGCGGGGTCGTCGTCCACCAGGCCGACAATGGTGTAGCCCAGGGCGGCGTTGCTCTGGATTTCGCGCACCATCATGGCGCCGGCGTCGCCCGCGCCCACAATCAGCACGCGCGTGGGGTTGCGCTGGAAACCGGCGATCTTCGCCAGGTCCTGCGGGCGGTAGCGCTCCTGCACCAGGCGCAGCAGAAAGCGGGTGCCACCGAGGAAGCCAAAGCTCAGTACGCCTTCGATTAGCCAGATCGAGCCCGAGCGCATGTGGGGAATGCCCAGCAGCGGCATCAGCCCAAAGTTGATCAGGAAGATCAGCGCCGAGCTCGCCGCGCTGGCGGTGGCGATGATCAGCAGCTCCTTGATACTGGCGTAGCGCCACATGCGGTAGTAGAGCCGGCTGGCGGTATAGATGGGTAGCCGCACCAGCGGCACCAGCAGGAAGAAGGTCCAGCTCAGGCGCAGATAGGGCCAAACGCTGACCAGCGCCTCGTAGCGCACGGCGAAGGCCAGCACAATCGCCAGCCACATAAAGAGGAGGTCAATCAGCAGCAGATAGCGCATGCGCACGCTGGTGGAGGCAACGGGGCGCACAAAGCCCAGTTTGCGTTCGCGGTGCGCAGGCGCAGCCTCAACGGCCGCTTCGGTGTGGGGTGCCGACGGTTTCATGCAAAGTCCTTTGTGTTCTGCACCAGGCGAGCTGCAGTCACAAGCCGGGTGTATCCGTCTGGGGGCACGGACCACGTCTGTTGCGCCGCCGACAACCGGCCGCGCGCCAATATACCGGTGCGTGCCGCCTTGCACGCACCGCCCCCAGTATACTCCAGAGCCCAGTCGAGAACCAGACCAGAGACTCCCCTGCGCGCTGCGTAGCCTGCAAGGCGGCGGATGGTCAGGCGCGCGGCTCGTCGCCTGCTTTCGATGGGTTCAGTGGGTGCAGTCGATTAGGTGGATTGGTGGATTGGTTGAATGGGTAGATTGGGTGGGTAGATAGGGTGGATCCTGTGGTGAGCTGCCTGCTTGATGTGCAGCCATGCTCTTCGTCGACCGGCAGCGGAAACGCCCGCGGCCGGGGTAAAGTTCCGGCTGCGGGCGCCGCGCGTGCGGAACCTGCAACGGGCGGCGGGCGTTTGCGCGCCACACAGGCTGACATCTTCTACCCGCGCGCAAACGCTGCGTTGAGGCTGCGTGTTGAGGCTGCAGCGGGGAACCGACTCAGGAGACCCATTCATGGCTGAAGCAGAGAAGAACCCGGGCGCCACCCACGCCCAGCTCCCGCGCGAGCGGCCGGCGCCCTGGGCCGCCGCCACCCCCGCCCTGCGCAGCGCCCCGCTCGACGCCGAGACGCGCGCCGATGTGGTGGTGGTGGGCGCAGGCATCGCCGGGCTCACCACCGCCTATCTGCTGGCGCGCGACGGGCGCTCGGTGCTGGTGCTGGACCACGGCGCCGCCGGCTCGGGCACCACGGGGCGCACCACCGCCCACCTGACCTGGGCGATCGACGACCGCTTTAGCGAGATGGTGCGCCTGCACGGCGTGGAGGGCGCACGCATGGCCGGCGAATCGCACCGCGCCGCCATCGACCTGATCGAATCGATCATCGCACGCGAGGAGATCGAGTGCGACTTTCGGCGCGTCGACGGCTACCTCTTCCTGGCCCCAGAGCACCGGCTGGAGCTGCTGGAGCGCGAGCTGAAGGCGATCCGCAGCGCCGGCCTCGAAGGCGTGCACCTGGTCTCCGAGGTGCCCTACGACGCCTACTCGTTTGGGCCGGCGCTGCGCTTCGAGGGGCATGCCCGCTTTCACCCGCTCAAGTACCTGAGCGGGCTGGCGCAGGCCATCGAGCGCTACGGCGGTCGCATCCACACCGGCGTGCACGTTACGGGCGTGGAGGGCGGCAGCCAGGTCACGGTTACCACCGATGAGGGCGCGCGTATCGGCGCCGGCGCCGCCGTGGTGGCCACCAACAGCCCGATCAACGACCTGGTGATCACCCACCTCAAGCAGGCGCCTTACCGCACCTGGGTGGTGGCGCTGCGCATCCCGCGCGGCTCGGTGCCCGATGCGCTCTACTGGGACACGCTGGACGCCTACCACTATGTGCGCATCCAGGAGCTGGACGGCAACCCAAACGAGGAGCTGCTGATTGTGGGCGGCGAGGATGTGAAGGCCGGCAGCACGAGCGAGGAGCGCGACGCCGCCGAGCGCTGGGACGCGCTGGAGCAGTGGGCGCGGGCGCGCTTCCCGCTGGCTACCACGGTCGATTATCGCTGGTCGGGCATGGTGATGGAGACGATCGACGGGTTGGCCTTCATTGGCAAGACGCCGGCGCACGACCCCAACGTCTACATCGCCACCGGCGATTCGGGCATGGGCATCACCCACGGCACGATTGCAGGCATCCTGCTCAGCGATCTGATCACGCGCGGCGCGCACCCGTGGGCCGAGCTCTACGACCCGCTGCGACTGCGGCTGGGCGCGCTGGCCACCATGGCGATGGAGTCGATCGGCACGGCCAAGCACATGGCGCGCCGGCTGACCCCCGCCGAGGTCAGCTCGGCCGACGAGGTGCAGCCCGGCGCCGGCGCCCTGCTGCGCAGCGGCATGAGCAAGGAGGCGCTCTATCGCGACCAGGACGGCACGCTGCACCGCATGTCGGCCTCGTGCACGCACCTGGGCTGCATGGTAAGCTGGAACGGCGCTGAGAAGATCTGGGAGTGCGGTTGCCACGGCTCGCGCTTCGACCGTTACGGCCAGGTCATCAACGGCCCGGCGGCCACCAGCCTGCCGGTGATTGAGCCTAGCCAGGCCAAGGGCTGAGCAGCTTCTGCACAAAGAGAGAGAGGGTCGCGTCCGGCGCGGCCCTCTCTTGGCTTGCGTTTGCAGGGCAAACTACTCGCCCGAGCGCACGTCGGCCACACCGCTGGGGCGGTAGGCGATGTGGCTGAAGGTGGCGCTGCAGCCCTGGCCCGTGGGCGACTGCGACGAGAAGCCCGCCCGCAGCCCATCCAGCTTGCGCAGCGTAAAGTAGCGCACAAAGTGCCAGTAGCTGCCGTCGGCGGACCACTGCAGCGCCAGCACATCGCCCCGGCGCATGATGCGCAGCCACGTCTGGTTGCCCTCCACCACCACCGAGTTGCAGTCGTCGGAGAGGCCGTTCGTCACCACCGAGACGATCATCGGCTTGCCCTGCGGCGAGTACTCGAAGCAGAGCTTGGCGTGGTGGTCGGCATCCACCCAAATCAGCAGTACGCCGGCGTCGAAGGTGCTGCGAAAGTCGACCTGCACGTGGGCCGCGAGTGTAAAGTCGCCCTGCGGCGCGAAGAGCAGGCGGGGCGAATCGGCCTTGGGCGGCGCGCCCGCGGGGTCGCTGAAGAGGTCGGTGATGGGGCCGGCGACGATGGTCAGTGCGCCGCCTTCGAGCGTGGCCGAGAGCGGCGGCAGGTCCCACTCCAGTGCAGCGGGCAGGCCGGGGAGTTCAAGTGCAGTCTGGCTCATGGTCTTCCTGTCTTGTGAATGGGGGCTCTGATTTGCGGGGAAGGGATCGCTTCTGCGCGTGCATGGAGAACCGGCAACGTCCGGCTGGCGTTTCTGGCGCAGCGCCCCCGCTTGCCTCTGCGAGGAGAACATGGCCAAGATGCGCAGCTTGCCGGCCGAGCCGGCGCCCAAACTACCCTTTGATATCGATGCAATGCTGGCTGCGATTGCGCGCGCCGTCGAGCCCTTTCCAGCCGCGGCGCTCTTTGCGCTGGCAGAGGAGGGCTACCGCACGCCCTTCGAGCAGCTGCTCGCCTGCATCATCTCGATGCGCACCTATGACGAGGTGACGCTGGTTGCCTTTCGGCGGCTGGCGGCGGTGGCGCGCACCCCCGCCCAGATTCTGGCGCTCGAGCCGGCCGCAATCGATGCACTGATCACGCCCGCTACCTTTCACACCGCCAAGGCGTGGCAGATGCAGGCCATCGCCCGTCGTGTGCTGGAGGAATGGAACGGCGAACTGCCCTGCGACTTTGTGGCGTTGGTGAGCCTGCACGGCATTGGCCCCAAGTGCGCCAACCTGGTGCTGGGCATCGCCTGCGGCCAGGCGCGCGTCAGCGTGGATGTACACGTACACCGCATTACAAACCGCTGGGGCTACGTGGCCACGCGCACGCCCGAAGAGACGATGGCCGTGCTCGAGCAGCAGCTGCCCATCGAGCACCATGTCACCATCAACCGGCTGCTGGTGCCCTTTGGCAAGCACATCTGCACGGGGCGGCGGCCCAAGTGCGGCGACTGCCCCGTGCTGCCCTGGTGCCGCCAGGTGGGCGTGACGGCGCCCGCGGCGGCTACGGCGCCACCCAGCGCTCGGCCACCGTCAGCTGCGTAAAACCCATGGCGGCGTAGAGGTGGTTGGCTTCCATATCGTAGCCCGTGTCGAGCGCGACGGTGCGCGCGCCGAGCGCATGGAGGCGGCGGCGCGCGGCCGCCATGACGGCGCGGGCAAGGCCGCGCCGTCGGTAGGCCGGGTGCGTGCCCACGGGTTCAAACCAGCCCATGTGCAGCGCCGGCTCATACCAGATGCCACAGAAGGCGGCGCACTCACCCGAGGGCGCAACCGCCAGCCACTGCTCGTTCCAGGTGGGCGCATTGGCCAGCGCGTACCATGTCGCGGCCTGAAAGCGGGCAACGGAAAAGACCAGGTTCGTCGCCTCGGCCAAGCGCTCGAGCTCGGCCGGGTCGTCCAGGCGCATGGGGCGCACGGTGAAGCCGGCGGGCGGCGCGGCCTCCTCGGGCGCGGCGGCGTCCAACGCCTGGCTGCGGTTGACGTCGCTCGGGCCGCAGTTCTGCCAGCCGCGCGCCGCCAGCAACTGCTGCCGCAGTGTGTCGTGGCGGTAGACCATCGTCTCGAGCGGCCCGCCGCCCGGTGGCGCAGCATGGGCGGCAAACCAGTCGATCATCGCGCCCTCTAGCCGGGCGCGGGCGGGCGCATCTGCGCGCAGGCGCGGGTGCAGTTCCAGGTTGAGCTGGCTGTCGCTTTCCGGGTGCACCACACCCAGCAGACGGGTCTCGCCGCCTGCGCGCTCCTCCCAAAGATGGAAGGCGGCCTGCCAGTCGCGCGTGCCCGCCAGTTCGCTCTGCCAGTGGCGCCCATAGCGGTACGAGTCGAGCCGCACCGTGGGCCAGAGCCACGGCGTCGCGTCCTCTTCGAGCGCGCCATTCAGCAGCGCCCGCAGCGGCGCATAGTCGCGCTCCACTTCGAAGGCACGGTCAGTCAGCACCGGCGCAAGAAGGTCCGCTCGCTCTGCCATTCCTTCACCTCGTTTGTTCCCTGTGCTGCAAAGGGGCGCCTCGGCCGCAGCGCGCCGCTGGTGTACACTCGGGTGCATGATCGAACCCACCCTCGGCATTACCCAATCGAGTGTTCCCGCCGGCGTGATCGACCTTGGCCTGGGCCACCCCGGCAACGACCTGCTGCCCCTTGCCCAGCTCGCCCAGGCCGCCGCCCACCGCTTTGCCCAGGGCGACCCCAGCTTTCTGCAGTATGGCAGCGAAGCAGGCAGCGCACCCCTGCGCGCGGCGCTGGCTGCCTTCCTGCAGCGCGCCGGCGGCTACGCAGTCGACGCCGAAAGCCTCTTCATCACCAACGGCGTTTCGCAGGCGCTGGAGCAGATCTGCACGCTCTTTACCCGCCCGGGCGACCTGGTGCTGGTGGAGGAGCCCACCTACTTCCTCGCGCTGCGCATCTTTGCCGACCACGGCCTACGCGTGCAGGGGCTGCCCATCGATGGCGACGGGCTGCAGGTGGAGCTGCTGGAGGAGCGGCTGCGCGCCGGGGCGCGGCCGGCGCTGCTCTACACCATCCCCACCCACCAGAACCCGGCCGGCGTCACGCTTTCGGCCGCCCGGCGCGAGAAGCTGGTGGCGCTGAGCCGCGCCTACGGCTTCCATATTGTAGCCGATGAGGTCTACCAACTGCTCACCTTTGAGGGCGCGCCGCCGCCCCCGCTGGCAGCGTGGAGTCACGAGCCGACGGTGCTGGCGCTCGGCTCGTTCAGCAAGATTCTGGCGCCGGGGCTGCGGCTGGGCTGGCTGCAGGCCGCCGCCGCGCCACGTGCGCGCTTCGCCAACAGCGGCCTGTGCGACAGCGGTGGCGGGCTCAACCCCTTTACGGGCGCGCTGGTGCAGAGCCTGCTCGAGCTGGGCCACCTGCCTGTAATCGTCGCCCACCTCAACGCCACCTATCGCGTGCGGCGCGATGCGCTGGCGGCGGCGCTCCACGCCTATCTGCCGCAGGCGCGCTATGCCCTGCCGACGGGCGGCTACTTCCTTTGGGTGCAGCTGGGCGCAGGGGTGGATGCCACGGCGCTGGCCGCCCGGGCGCCGGCCGCCGGCGTAGGGCTGCGCGCCGGTGCGCGTTTTGCCGCCCCTGCGCTGGACGGCGCCGCCCCGCACGACTCCGGCCCCAGCGCAGAACTGCAGGCGACGGCGCGCCTCTGCTTTGCCTACTATCCCCCGCCGCAGCTGGAGGAGGGCGTGCGCCGCCTGGCCGCCGCGATCAGCAGCGTAACCGCGTAACTGCCCAACGCAAGGGCGCAAGGGCGCAAGGGAACAGATCAACTGAAGGGCGCAAGGAACGGCAACGGCCAGGCAGGGCAGCGGCGGCGCGCTAGGGGCGGGCAGCGGCGACTCGGGGCCAGGGGTGGGCGCTCCGGCGCGACTTTGACCCACGGGCCAACGTACGGTACTGTACGTCCTTCCTCGGCGCGTCCCTTCCCCCCTGCGCCGGCGCAGCCTTTGCAGCTTCTTAACCTGCACTTGTTGCTTTGTTAACCTTGCGCGGCCAGACTGCCGGTATGGCAAGCGTGTGGTCGGAACCGGCAATCGAGGCAAACGAGCCCATGCGTTTTTGGGATGGGATTGCGTACTGGATTTCAAACGTGGCGGCGCCGCCCGTGCTGGCGCTGGTGGCGGCGATTCTGCTCGCCATCCGCTCCAGCACCAGCACGGCCTGGGGCTGGGCGGCCGGCTTTGGCTTTGCCGCCGTGGTGCTGCCCACGCTCTATGTGCTGGTGCAGGTGCAGCGCGGCGTGATCAGCGACGTGCACGTGCCGCTGCGCGAACAGCGCATGCGCCCCTTCCTCGTCACCCTGGCATCGTCGACGGCCGTCTGCGGCGTCTTCCTCTGGTGGCAGGCGCCGGCGGGCTTCCGCGCCCTGGCCGTTGCCAACCTCATGCAGGCGGCCATCCTCTTCGCGCTGACGCTGCGCTGGAAGGTGAGCCTGCACAGCGCCGCCGCCGGCAGCCTCTCGACGCTGAGCCTGACCATGCTGGGCGTGAGCGCGCTGAGCACCACCGGGATGCTGCTGTTGGCTACCGTGCCCGTGATCGCCTGGGCGCGCATCCGCCTGGACCGCCACACGCCGGCCCAGACGGTGGTTGGCGCGCTGCTGGGCGTGGCGGTGATGGTGGTTGCGGTCTGGATGGTGTAAAAGAGATCGAGAAGCGAGAAGCGAGAGGCTGTTGGCAGAGATGCGGCGATGGCCGTAGCGGCCTGCAGAGGATCGATGCGTAAGAGGCAGCGAGAAATGGAGCGCCCGGCCAGGGGATGGCCGGGCGTTGTTGTTTCCAGATGGGGTCTCTATGCTGCTTCAGGCGGGGGGCCGGCGACGCCAAGCTCCTCGGCGATGCCCTGCATGGCCGCCAGCACGCGCGCCAGGTGCTCCTCAAAGGGCTCGCCCAGTGCCTCGATGAAGACCATGTTCTCAGGCCGATTGATGGCGGCCGTAAAGGCTTTGTCCTTCCACTTCTTCTTGAGCGACGAAACCTCGACGTTGCGCAGGTTGCGGTCGGGCCGCACATAGGCCGCAGCCTGGATCAGCCCGGTCAGCTCGTCGCAGGCCAGCAGCGCCTTGTCCAGCTTCGATTCGCAGGGGATGTCCAGGAAGGTGGCGTGCGCCTCGACGGCGTGAATCAGCGCCGGGTCGTACTCATTGGCGCGGAAGAGGCGCAGCGCCGTGCGCGGGTGGCCGTCGTCGCGCTCCATGTTGGGAAAGCGCTCGTAGTCCAGGTCGTGCAACAGGCCGGTGAGCCCCCAAAGCTCCTCATCCTCGCCATAGTGGCGGGCATAGGCGCGCAGCGCGGCCTCGACGGCGTACATGTGCCTGCGCAGGCTCTCGCTCTGCACCCATTCGTGCAGCAGGGCCAGCGCTTTGTCGCGTGATGGTTGTGCCATGGTCTCTCCCTCGAAGTCAATGGTGGTTGCCCCTATTGTCGCACCGCCTGCGCCCGGCGCGCAATGCAGGCGCGCGGGTGAACGCTTCCCGCTTACGCCTGCGGACATTTCCCCTGAGCAGCGACATTGCCCAAAGTTGCCTATTGACAAGCGCGCCGAACGGGAGTATGCTTGCGTTACGCTATAGAGAACGACGTTCTGAATTATAGACCGGCTGTGAACTGTAGACCGAGACCGTGATGGCAGACGCAGAAAACGGCAACATCAAAGTCAAATCGCTGGCCAAGGCGGTCGACGTGCTCAGCTGCTTTATCGAGCAGCCGCTGTGGGGCGTCACCGAGCTGGGCGAGCACCTGCACCTGCACAAGAGCAACATCCACAACATCCTGGCCACCTACAAGGCGCTGGGCTACCTGGAGCAGGAGCCGATCTCGGGCAAGTACCAGTTGGGGCTGAAGATCTTCGAGCTCAGCCGGGCGCTGGGCGACCGCTTTTCGGTGCGCCAGGTGGCCGGCCCCTTCCTGCAGGAACTCGCCAACGCCACCTCGATGCGCGTCTACCTCGCCATCCCGCGCGAGGACGAGGTGCTCTACCTCGACGCCGCCTACCCCGCCAACGACTATTCGCTCTTCCGCTCGCTGATGGGCGTGCGCGCCCGGATGTACTGCACCAGCTTGGGCAAGGCGATGCTGGCCTCGCTGCCGGCGGCGCTGCAGGCCGAGTATGCTGCGCGGCCGCTGCCCGCCTTTACCGAAAACACGATCACTACGCCGGCGCGGCTGCTCGAGGAGTTGGCGCTGGTGCGCCGCCAGGGCTACGCCGTCGACAACATGGAGCATGAGTACGGCATCAAGTGCGTCGGCGTGCCGATTTTCGACCGCACGGGCAGCGTGGTGGCCGCGATCAGCATCAGCGGCGCCGTCTCGCCCCAGTACGACGATGTCCGCGTGCAGCAGTTCGCTGAACTGATTCGCTCCAAGGTGACGCTGATCCAGCAGCGGATATAGATAGATCGAGAAGCGAGAAGCGAGAAGCGAGAAGACTGCAGTGGGCGACCGGACACGTTGGATCTGAGCGAGCAAGTTGGCGATTGCCGTCTTCTCGATTCTCGATTCTCGCTTCTCGATCCGAACGGCTCGCTCTCTGCTCCCTCATTTGGCCATACTCGAAAGTTGGATGCCGTGATTCGCAGTGGCACCTGGGTAACGATGATTACCCCATTCACCGACGACAACCGCATCGATTACGACGGTGTCGCGGCGCTGATTGATTGGTATGCGGCGCGCGGCGTGGACGGTATCTTTGCCGTCTGCCAGTCGAGCGAAATGTTCTATCTGAGCCTGCGCGAGCGCGTCGAACTGACGCGCTTTATTGTGCGCGAGGCGCGCGGCCGCCTGCCCGTGATTGCGTCGGGCCACGTCTCTGAGGCCTATGCCGACCAGGTAGAGGAGCTTGGTGCGATTGCGGCCCAGGGTCCCGAGGCGGTGGTGCTGGTGAGCAACCGTCTGGCCCGCCGCAGCGAGCCCGACGCCGTGTGGCAGCAGAACGCTACGCAGCTGCTGGCCGACCTGCCGGGCGTCACCTTTGGCGTCTACGAATGCCCGGCGCCTTACAAGCGGCTGATGTCGCCGGCGCTGCTTGCATGGTGCGCGCAGAGCGGCCGTTTCGCCTTCCTGAAGGACACCTGCTGCAACATCGAACTGATCCGGCAGCGCGTGGCGACGGTGGCGGGCACGCCGCTCAAGATCTTCAACGCCAATTCGGCCACGCTGCTCGCATCGCTGCGCGCCGGGTGCGCCGGCTTTTCGGGCGTGATGCTCAACTTCCACCCCGAGCTTTACGGCTGGCTCTGCCGCAACTGGCAGCAGCAGCCTGCCGAGGCCGAGCGCCTGCAGGCCTTTGCCACCGTGGCTTCGCTGATCGAGCTGCAGCTCTACCCCACAAACGCCAAGTACCACATGCGGATTGACGGCGTGCCGATTGGCTGCGCCACCCGTTCGAAGGATGCCTCTACGTTTGATGTGCTGAAGAAGACCGAAGTCGAGCACCTCTATGGCCTGTGGAAATCGTTCCCCATGCCCGTTGAAGCTGTTTCCTGAACCCTCACAGTGGAGGAGAACCCCATGCGTACCCGATTTGTCTCGCAGTGGTGGCTGGCTTTGCTGCTGATTGTTGCCCTGGCGCTGACCGGCTGTGCGACGCAGGCGACGCCCGCCGCCGAAGCGCCCGCCGATGCTGCCGCCGAGGCTCCTGCCGACGCTGCGGCCGAGGCGCCCGCCGAAACGGCTGCCGAACCCGTCAGCTTCGCCTTCTGGGGCGGCTGGACCGGCCCCGACGCCGACAAGATGAAGGCGATTGTCGACCAGTACATGGCCGAGAATCCCAACGTCACGATTGCCTTTGAGACGCAGCAGTGGACGCCGCTCTTCACCAAGTTCCTGGCCGAAGCCTCCTCGGGCAACGCGCCGGACATCCTGGCCATGCACCCCTTCGAGCTCGGCCAGTTCGCCGAGATGGGGCTGCTGGACACCGACGCCGCGAGCGCGATCGGCCTCAACGAAGCCGACTTCTCGTCGGTGGCCTGGGGCGGCACCTTCTACAACGACACCCAGTATGCCGTGCCGCTGGACCAGCACATGCACGCCGTCTACTTCAACCAGGACCTCTTCGACGCCGCCGGCATTACCGAAACGCCCACCACGGGTGAGGAGTTTGTGCAGGTTGCCAAGCAACTGACCGTGGACGCCGCCGGCAAGAACGCCACCGAAGAGGGCTTTGACCCCACCAACATCGTGCAGTACGGCCTGGGCTTCAACCAGAACCACCACGTGGCCTACCAGATGGCCGCGCTGATGGTGCAGCAGGGCGAAACCCCCTACACCGCCGACATGACCGAAGTGCCCTTCTCGCTTGAGGCCGCCACCAACGCCCTGACCTGGATTCAGGACCTGGTTTACACCCACCATGTGACACCGGTGGCCGAGAAGAGCCCGACCGACGACTTTGTGGCCGGCAACATCGCCATGCTCATCGATGGCCCGTGGCAGATCCCCACCATGGAAGCCTCTGGCCTGAACTTCGGCACCTTCCCCTACCCGCAGGTCTTCGACCAGCCCGCGCGCTGGGGTTCGGCGCACATCCTCACCTTCCCGATCAACGACAGCAGCGAAGAGCAGAAGGCCGCTGCGGCTGCCTTCGTGAGCTGGCTTGAAGAGAACACCGACATCTGGGCCACCTCGGGCCAGCTGCCGGCCAGCACCAGCGGCCGCGAATACGCCGCCACGCTGCCCAACCGCCAGGCCTTCATCGACAGCATGGACACCGTCTTTGTGATGCCGCCCTACCCGCGTGCCGCCGAGGTCTTCAGCAGCGCGCAGACGGCGCCCTTCCTGATCATGGAACAGGCGCTGCTGCTCGACCAGGGCGACCCGGCCGAAGTGGCGCAGGCGTACATCGACAACATGAACGCCCTGCTGGGCCAGCCGTAAGCAGCCGTGCGCTGCGAGGGCGAGCGCGCAGCTCTTCGCCCTGATATGAAGTTGGAACAGCAGCAAGGTTGAACAGCAGGGATGTAGAACAGCAGCATGGTGAACCGTGTGTGGCGGGGCGTGCCCCATGGCCCCGCCACACACGCGCCCAGCAGCAGGCCCGTGTGTGCAGCGGGCGGTGCGGTGGGGCCAGCCGGCCTCATCCCGGCAAGATTCAGAGCAGATCGGCCATCGTATGAAGAAGAACAAGACAGGCATCGCGCTGCTCTTTCTGGCGCCCTACCTAATCGTCTTCGTTGTGTTTCGGCTGGCGCCCAGCATTGCGTCGATCTTCGTCAGCTTCACCAAGTGGAGCATCGTGGGCAGCCCGCAGTGGGTGGGCCTGCAGAACTTCATTGCGCTCTTCAAGGATGAGAGCTTCTACCGGGCGCTGCGCAACAACCTGGCCTTCCTGCTGGTGATCCTGCCGACGCTGATCGTGATGAGCCTCTTCCTGGCGATTGCGCTCAACAGCAAGATTCGCGGCCGCAACGCCGTGCGTGTGATCTCGATTATCCCCTACGTGCTGATCCCGGCTGTGGTCGGCATCATGTGGAACTGGCTCTACGAGGCGAACTTCGGCCTGCTCAACTTCGGGCTCGAATCGCTGGGGCTGCCCGCGGTGGGCTGGCTGATCGACAAACGCTTTGCGCTCGTTTCGGTCTCGATCGTCATCATCTGGTCCTATCTGGGCTACAACATGATCCTCTACCTGGCCGGCCTGCAGGGGATCAGCGCCGAAGTCTATGAGGCGGCGCAGATCGACGGCGCCAACGGCCGGCAGATCTTCGCCCGCATTACCTGGCCGCTGATCATGCCCACCACGGCGCTGATTACCACGCTGACGATCATCAACGTCATGCAGGTCTACGACCAGGTGGTGGTGATGACAGGCGGCGGGCCGAGCATGTCGACGATGACGCTGATTCAGTACCAGTACATCGCCGGCTTCGAGCGCTTCCAGCTGGGCTATGGGTCGACGATTGGTGTGGTGACGCTTGCGCTGCTTCTGCTGCTGGTGAATGTGCAGAAGCTCTTCTTCCGCTCGACTGCGGAAAGCGAAGGTGCCTAGGTGGACGACTCGACGACAGACCTGCGCCGCAGCCGCGGGGTCAAGCGCACGCTGCAGTACCTGCTGATGATCCTGCTCAGCCTGATCTTTGTCTTCCCGATCCTGTGGACGGTGCTCAGCTCCTTCAAGACCGACAAGAATGTGGTGGCCTTCCCGCCGCAGTTCTTGCCCAACCCCTTTGTGCTCGAGAGCTACACCACCGTGGTCCAGCGCTACCCTTACCTGGCGTGGATGGGGAACAGCGTGGTGATTACCACGGCGGCGACGCTGCTGGTGCTGCTGATTGCGTCGCTGGCGGCCTTTGCCTTTGCCCGCCTCGAGTTCCGCTTCAAGGGCGTGCTCTTTTCGCTGATTGTGCTGATGATGCTGGTGCCGATTCAGGGCTACATGATCCCGCTCTTCAAGATTCTCAACTGGCTGGGACTGCGCGACACGCCGGCGCTCTCCGACGTAGCGCTGATCCTGACTGCCGGCGCCAATATCACCAGCCTCTTTATCCTCACCTCGTTCTTCCGCAGCATCCCGCTGGTGCTCGAAGAGGCGGCCAAGCTCGACGGCTGCTCGGACTTCCGCTTCTTCTGGCAGATTCTGCTGCCGCTCTCGAAGCCGGCGCTGGCCTCGGTCGCCATCCTCACCTTCATCAGCAACTGGAACCAGTTCCTTTGGCCGTCGATCGTGCTTTCGGGAGACCGGAACCTGACGCTGCCGGTGGGCATTGCCCGCTACTTTGGCGCCGTGGGGCAGGACGCCGCCTTCCGCTACGGCCCGTCGCTGGCGGCGGCCTGCATGGCTGTGATTCCCACGGTGCTTGTCTACCTGGCGCTGCAGCGCTACTTCGTCGCCGGCATCACCCACTCGGGCATCAAGGGCTAGGCAACCATGGCACTCCTGCGCGACCTCGAGCAGACGACGCTTGTGCCCGCAGGCTTCACGGGCTTCTCGGCCTGCCACGCCTCGACGTTGCTGGCGCTGGAGAATGGCGACCTGCTCTGTGCCTACATGGCCGGCTCGGGCGAGGGCGCGCCGGACATGGCGATCTGGCTCTCGCGGCGCACGGCGGGTCTTTGGGGTGCGCCGCAGCGTACTCAGCAGCGCTACCTGCTGCCCCACTGGAATCCTGTGCTGCACCGCGACGGCGCCCGTATTCACCTCTTCTACAAGGTGGGGCTCTCGGTGCAGGACTGGTACACGCTGCACAGCCATTCGGACGACGGCGGCGCGAGCTGGTCGTGCCCGCACGAAGCGGTGGAGGGCGACCATTCGCCGCGCGTCTGTGTGCGCTGCAAGCTGCTGGTGGATGGGCGCGGCCGCTGGATTGGTCCCGTATCTGTGGAAGCCGGCGCGCTGTGGGACAGCTTTGTGGATATTTCGGAGGACGGCGGCCGCACGTGGCGCAGCAGGCCGATCCCGCTGACGCACCACGCGCCGCCGAGCCAGGCGCAGGCTGGGGAGCAGGAGATCTGGGCGGGGCTGGCGGCCGGCGCGCTCTGGGAGACGGAGCTGGAGACGGTGATGCGCTGGGACGGCGTGATTCAGCCCACGCTCTGGGAATCGGCGCCGGGGCACCTGCATGCGCTGATGCGCAGCACGCGCGGGCGCGTCTGGCGCAGCGATTCGGCCGACGGCGGCGAGAGCTGGTGCGCGGCCTATGCCACCGCGTTGCCCAACAACAACGCCGGCATCGATGTGGTGCGGCTGGGCGATGGCACGCTGGTGCTGGTCTACAACCCCATCGGCGGCAACTGGGGCGAACGCTCGCCGCTTTCGGTGAGCCTTTCGCACGACAACGGCGCCACCTTCTCGCCGCCCGAGCACCTGGTGACGGCGCCCGGCGAGTACTCCTACCCGGCCATCATCGCCCCCACTCCTGGCGCCTCGGGCGGCCGCCTCTGCGTCAGCTACACGAGCAATCGCACCAACATCGTCTGCGCGAGCTTCAGCATCGGGGCATAGCTTCGTTGTGATGGAACTGAGAACAGCGGGGCGCTCCGGCCAGGGCGCCCCGCTTGTGATTGGTGGGAGAGAGGGCGCGCGCACGCCTGGGGGCTGCCGCACCTGCGCGTCGCGGCACTCAGCCTAAATGTTATACTCTTGTACATCTGTGCGTCCTTGCTTGCCCCGTACCAAAGTGCAGACGCCTGTCGTTGCCGGCACTCCACCTACAGCGCCGCAATCCCCAAGCCATACCATCGACTGCGATCAATAAGCGCATATCTGATCGGCAACTGCGCCCTTCTACTCTGGGCCTACCGTCCGCTGCCGTGCTTGGCCTTTGCCCGCAGGCGCGAAGCGTCCATTTCTGCACAACCCGCATTCTTCCACTCCTCATGTCGCGATCCGGCGAGAGACTCCGGAAACGGAGTTGTTGGTGTGTGTTGGCATGCACCAGCGCTCTGAAAGAAGAGGCAAGCCTATGACTCGAATCGACGATCAAGCTGGGCGAGAGGTCACTCCCGAAAGCGGGCGCCGCACGGGCGCACCGGACGGGAGCGCAGCGCCCGTGCGCTTCGTCGCGCATGTGCGCAAGCAGGACAAGCAGCGCCAGTCGCTCGAAGTGCACCTGGAAGGGGTGGCGAAGTGGGCCAGTCGCTTCGCGAGCAAGGTTGGATTGCAGGAAGCCGGTTTCGCGATCGGCATGTTGCACGACCTGGGCAAAGCGACCGAGACCTTCCAGCGCTACCTCCTGTCGGCAACCGGCGAGATCGACCCCGACGCCGACGCCGGGGAGTGGATGGATGCGGTTGCGGCCAAGGGCAAGGTCGACCATTCGACGGCCGGCGCGCAGGTTGTCTACGAGCACCTGTGGGGTAAAGGGCCCAAGGAGAAGACGGTTGCCCAAATGCTGGCGCTCTGCATTGCGTCGCACCATTCCGGGCTGATCGACTGCCTGACTCCGGACGGCGAGAACAACTTCGCCCGCCGTATGCTCAAGACGGAAGAGCAAGTCCGCATGCGCGAGGCGCTGGCGAACCTGCCTGCGCTCCAGCGTTCGATCGACGCGCTGCTCAACCCTGCGCTGGTGGAGCAGACGTTGCAGAAGCTCGTGAACCTGCAGAAGAAGGGCCTCGGCGGCGAAGACGGTGATTCTCGCGAGTCTTCGATCTTCAAAGCCGGCCTGCTGGTTCGCTTCCTGCTTAGCTGCCTCGTGGATGCGGACCGGCTGGATACAGCCGACTTCGAAGCGCCGGAGAACGCTCTGGAGCGCAACTACGGGGCGTATCGAGAGTGGGCCACGCTGGTTGCGCGCCTGGATGACGAGATTGCCGCTCTGGAACAGAAGCCTGAACGGAACGCGGTGGACTCCCTGCGCAGCCACATCTCGCAAGAATGCCTGGCGTGCGCAGCCAAGCCGAAGGGCATCTATCAACTCACAGTGCCGACGGGGGGCGGCAAGACGCTGGCGAGCCTGCGTTTCGCCTTGAACCACGCACAGGCATGGGGGAATATCGAGCGCGTTGTCTACGTCATTCCCTATACATCGATCATCGACCAGAACGCCCAAACCATTCGGAGGATTCTGGAAGAGAGGGACGCGTCCGGGCGCTTCCTGGATCGCGTTGTGCTCGAACATCACTCGAACCTGACACCGGAGGAGGAGACGCACCGCCACGCATTGCTGGCCGAGAACTGGGACGCCCCCGTCGTTCTGACGACGCAGGTGCAGTTCCTGGAAGCGCTCTTTGGGCGCGGCACGCGCAGCCTGCGCCGCATGCACCAACTGGCGAACTCGGTCATCATCCTGGATGAGGTGCAGAGCTTTCCCATCAAGGTCATCCACATGCTCAACGTCGCGCTGCGCTTTCTGACGGACGACTGCAACGCCACGGTCGTGCTCTGCACGGCCACGCAGCCGCCGCTAGACAAGATCGACCTGGTCGCGCGCGCGCTGACGCTGCGCGCAGAGAACCGCATGATCGCCGACGAGCGGGCGCTCTTCGAGCAGCTAAGACGGGTGGAGGTGCACGACGTGCGGCGCATCGGCGGCTGGAGCGTGGATGACGTCGCGCAGCTTGCCGTGCGCCAAACGGAGGAGGTTGGCAGCACACTTGTTGTCGTAAACACGCGCAAGCAGGCGCGCGAGCTTTACGCTGCGCTGGCGGCGATGGAGCTGCCTGACGTTCTGCTGCGCCACCTGAGCACCAACATGTGCCCGGCCCACCGTCTCGAAGTGCTTGAGAAGGTTCGCGAGAGACTGGGCGCCGGCAGGCAGGAACGGGTGATCTGCGTCAGCACACAGCTGATCGAGGCAGGCGTCGACATCGACTTTGGCGCAGTGATTCGCTACCTGGCTGGTCTCGATTCGATCGCGCAATCGGCCGGTCGCTGCAACCGCCATGGGCAGCGGCCGCAGCTGGGCAGGGTCTTTGTCGTTAACCCAAGCGAAGAGGCTCTGCGTAACCTGAAGGATATTGAGATTGGCGCCACCCATGCGCGGCGGCTGCTCGACGACCTCAAGCGCGACCATGCGCAGCCGGCCGTGGATCCGATTGGCATCGACGCCATGGCGACCTACTACCGGGCCATCTTTGCTGAACGCGCAGGCGAGATGAAGTATCCCATCCCTGCCGGCAGCAAGCTTGGGCATGCGGATAATCTCTTCAACCTGCTGGCGGCCAACGTCACTTCCGCCGCAGAGTATCGCCGGCAGCACGCAGCGAATCCTCCACTGACGTTCCTGCAATCGTTTCAGTCGGCGGCGCGCGAGTTCGAGGTGATCGACTCGGCCACTGTCGGTGTGATCGTGCCATACGGCGAGGGCGCGCAGATTGTGAGTGCGTTGTGCGGCGCCCTGGACTGGGGAGAAGAGCGCAGGCTGCTCAAGCGCGCGCAGCGCTATGCAGTCAACCTCTTTCGCCCCGAGTTCAAGCGCCTGGTCGATGCAGGTGTCGTACACGAAGTGCAGAAGGATGCGGGCGTCTTCTATTTGAACAAGGAGTACTACAGCGACATGTTCGGCTGGAGCGACACACCGGCTGAAGAGATGCCGCTCTACATTGTAGAAAGGAGTAACGATGCGAAATAGTGTGGAATTCGTCGTCCATGGCAGATACGCGCTCTTTACCGACCCGGTGAGCAAGATTGGAGGTGAAAAGGCGACGTATCAAATCCCCACGTACGAAGCGCTGAAGGGCATCCTGAGCTCGGTCTACTGGAAGCCGACGCTCGTCTGGATCATCGACAAGGTGCGGGTGATGAACCCGATCAAGACGCAAACACGCAGTGTCAAACCCGTCTTTATGCTTGGGACGGGAGGGCACGACCTTTCGATCTATACCTACCTTGCCGACGTGCGCTACCAGGTGCAGGCGCACTTTGAGTGGAACCTGCAGCGCGCCGACCTTGCGGTGGACCGCGACGAGCACAAGCACCACAACATCGCCCGGCGCATGATCGAGCGGGGCGGCAGGCGCGACATCTTTCTGGGCACGCGCGAGTGTCAGGGCTATGTGGAACCGTGCACATTTGGCGAAGGCGCCGGCTACTATGACGGCAACGATTGGGAGCAAGCGTTTGGCCTGATGTTTCACGGCTTCGACTACCCGGATGAAACAGGCACAAACGAGTTTGTTGCACGGCTCTGGTATCCGCGCATGGTGAAGGGGATCGTCGCGTTTCCTCGCCCGGACGACAGTGCCAACACCCGCCGGCTTGTGCGCGCAATGAAGCCCATGCCGCCCGCATCCAGCGGGCTGAATGATACCGGCCTGGCCGAGTTGCTTGAGGATGCCGATGTCTATCGGCAGGAGGGTGGGTGAGATGAGCTGGCTGGAACAGTTGGCCACCACATACGACAACTGCCGCCAAAGCATTGGCTATGGCGACGAGGCGGATCAGCGCCCGCTGCTGCCGATCTGCCACAGCACCACACAGGCGCATATCGAAATCGAGATCGACATCGAGGGTTCGTTTCGCTTTGCGCGCGTGATCTTTGACAAGGCGGAGATGACGACGATTCATCCCAGCACCGAATCATCTGCAAGCCGAGCTGGCAGTCAACCGGTCAACCATCCCTTTTGCGACAAGCTGCAGTACGTTGCCGGCGACTTTGTCGCGCATGGCGGCAAGGTCACGTCGGGCTTTGCGGCGGCGCCCAACAAGCCCTTCAACGACTATGTTGCTGCGCTGAGCAAGTGGTGCAACTCGGAGTTTGGCCACCCCAAGGCCAGAGCAGTGCTGGCCTATGTGAAGAAGCGCTCGGTTGTGCGCGACCTGGCCGACTACCAGGTGCTGCTGGTTGGCGAGAATGGCAAACTGCTTACCAAGGCAGAGGCGCCGCGCGGGCGCGACGCGCGTGACATCTTCTCGGTCGTCGACCCGCAGGACGTGGCCTTCGTGCGCTGGGTGGTGACGGGCGGTGATGGCGAGCCGCGCACCTGGCGCGACCGCTCGCTTTGGGAGAGCTGGATCGCCTTCTATCTGGCCGAGGAGTCCGAGCGGTCGACCTGTTACGTCACCGGCGAGACGGTGCGTATGGCGACCAACCATCCCAGGTCGATCCGGCGCGAGGGCGATGGTGCGAAACTCATCTCGGCCAACGACACTTCGGGCTTCACCTTTCGCGGGCGCTTCGTCGAAGGGAACGAAGTCTGCGGCGTTGGTCTGGATGTCTCGCAGAAGGCGCACGGCGCGCTGGCTTGGCTCATCGACCGGCAGGGCTATCGCAAGGGTGACCTGGCCATCGTTGCGTGGGCGGTCTCGGGCGCCCCGGTCATCCAGCCGACGAATGACATGCCGTTTGAACTCTTCGGCATGGCGGCAGTGGAGGAGGAGGCGCAGACCCATACAGCCGACGCGTTGGGTCGCCGCTTCAAGCAGCGCATCGCCGGCTATGGCAAGGCGCTTGGCAACACCGACCACGTGCTGGTGGCCGCGCTCGATTCGGCAACGCCTGGGCGCCTGGCGCTCGTCTACTTTCGCCAGTTGACGGCTTCAGCCTATCTCGAGCGGGTTGAGCACTGGCACGCAAGCTGCCAGTGGCTGCATCGCTATCGCTTCGTCGATGTAAAGGATCCCCAGAGCGGAAAACTGACGCGCGCGCCACTGCCCTTCGTCGGCGCGCCGGCGCCGTCCGACATTGCCGAAGCCGCATATGGCAGCCGGCTGGATGACAAGCTGCGCGCTGCAACGATCCAGCGGCTGCTGCCCTGTATTGTGGATGGCCTGCCGCTGCCGCGCGACCTTGTGGAATCGGTTGTGCGCCGGGCAGCTAACCGCGGTGGGTTGGGAGAGTACGAGTGGGAGAAGGCCCTGAGTATTGCCTGCGCCCTCTATCGCAAGGCGAATGAGAACAAGGAGAGCTATGACATGCCGCTAGACCCCGAACGACGCAGCAGGGATTACCTCTATGGGCGGGCGCTGGCTTTGGCCGACAGCCTGGAGCAGTGGGCGCTCAACGAGGCCGACGAGAAGCGCGAAACGAACGCTGCACGTCTGATGCAGCGCTTTGCGCAGCACCCGTACAGCACCTGGTATTCGATCGAGCTTGCGCTTGCGCCCTACAAGGCACGGCTTGGGCTCAAGTCGGCAAAGCGCCAGCAGATGATCGACGAGGTGATTGCGGCGTTTGCGCCCGATGACTTCATCAACGACAAGCCGCTGAGCGGAGAGTTCCTGCTTGGCTATCACAGCCAGCGCGAGCACCTGCGTTCGCTCCGCGGCCAAACCGAAGTCGCTACCGCCGATGCAACCGAATCCATTTCCGAAGAGAAGTAGGGAGAGCCAACCATGACCATCCTCGACAAGAAGATTGACTTTGCGGCCATCGTCAACGTGAAGCACGCCAACCCCAATGGCGACCCGCTGAACGGCAACCGCCCGCGCTACGACTACAGCGGCTATGGCGAAATCTCCGACGTTGCCATCAAGCGCAAGATCCGCAACCGGCTGCTGCAGGAGGGGCAGGCGATCTTTGTCCAATCCGACGACAGCAAGGTGGATGGATACCCCAGCTTGATGCGCCGTGCCGAAGGGGAGATCGGGGCGGACAAGTTCAAGGATTCCAAGGCCTTCCGCGCTGCCGTCTGCGCCAAGTGGCTGGATGTGCGTGCCTTCGGCCAACTCTTCGCCTACAAGCAGGGCAAGCAGGGCGAAGGGGTTTCGGTGGGCATCCGCGGCCCGGTCTCTCTGCACCCCGCCTTTTCGGTGGTGCCGGTGCTCGACCGTGTCTCGAGCATCCAGATTACGAAGAGCGTGAGCGGTGAGGGCGACGGCAACAAGCGCGCCTCGGACACAATGGGCATGAAACATCGCGTCGACCACGGGGTCTATCTCTTCTACGGCAGCATGAATCCGCAGTTGGCGTCGCTCACCGGCTTCACCAACGAGGATGCGCAGGCGATCAAGGAAGCGTTGCGCACGCTCTTCCGCAACGACGCTTCGGCGGCGCGGCCCGAAGGGAGCATGGAGCTCTACAAGCTCTACTGGTGGGAGCACAACAGCCCCAACGGCCAGTACTCGTCGGCGAAGGTGCATCGCCTGCTGAAGGTGACGCCGAAGAGCGCCACACCGAACAGCATCGACGACTATGAGATCACGCTGGGGCGCCTGGACGGCCTGGCGTTCGAAGAGATCGACGGCGAATAGAGCGCGGACGCCATGGCCAAGGAGTATGCCCCCGATGACATGCTGCCCCTTTCAGGCTTGCAGCACTTCCTCTTCTGCCGGCGGCAGTGGGCTCTGATCCACATCGAGCAGCAGTGGCGAGAGAATGTGCTTACGGCCGAAGGGCGGCTGCTGCACGAAAAGGCGGACGATCCTTTCACTGTTGAATTGCGCAAGGGGATTGTCATTGCCAGAGCTGTGCCGGTGGCATCGCCCAGCCTGGGCCTGTCTGGCGTCTGTGACGTAGTGGAATACACGCCGGCGGCCGGAGGTGTGCAGTTGCCCGGCCGCACCGGCGCGTATCTGGCTGCTCCGGTCGAGTACAAGCGGGGCAAGCCGAAACATGAACCCAGCGATGAAGCGCAGTTGTGTGCCCAGGCCATCTGCCTTGAGGAGATGCTGATGACGTCGGTCCCATCAGGCTACCTCTTCTATGGTCAGACGCGCCGGCGGGTTCCAGTGCTCTTCACCGCGGCCTTGCGCGAGCTGGTGCGCAAGGCCGCGGCCGAAATGCACGCGTTCTTCGCCCGCGGCTACACGCCAAAGGTGAAGCGCTTCAAGGGCTGCCAGGGATGCTCGCTGGTCGACGTTTGCCTGCCTCCCAGTAGCCAAACGCCGTCAGTGACGGACTACATTCGTGCGCGGATTGAGCAGATAGAAGGGAGTACCGAGTGAAGCGCCTGGGAAACGTGCTCTACATCACAACTCCCGAATCGTACGTGGCGCTGGATGGCGAGAATGTGGTCATCACCAAGGATGAGGGAGCGACGGTTCGTCTGCCTTTGCACAATCTGGAGGAGATCGTCTGCTTCAACTACCCGGGTGTAAGCCCTGCGTTGATGGGCGCGTGCGCCGAACGGGAGATTGGCCTCTGCTTTCTGAGGCCAAGCGGCCGCTTCCTGGCGCGGGTGACGGGTAGAGTGAAGGGCAACCTGTTGCTGCGCAAGCGGCAGTACGAGGTCTCGGGGATCGACAGCGTTGGTGCGGAGATTGCGCGTTCGGTGGTGATTGGCAAGGTGGCCAATTGTCGGACGGTAATCGAGCGCGCCTTGCGCGACCATGCCCTGGTGCTCGATATGGATGCGCTGCGGGCGGCGTCTGCATTCTTGGCGAGTTCGCTGCGCTCGTTGCCAGGCGCCGATTCCGTCGACGCGGTGCGTGGGATCGAAGGCAACGCGGCGAGTCGCTACTTTGGCGTCTTCGGTCACATGGTGCTCAACCAGCGCGATGGCTTTGCGTTCAGCGGTCGCAATCGGCGGCCGCCGCAAGATAACCTCAACGCCCTGCTCTCCTTCCTGTATGCGTTGCTCGCGCAAGATGTTGCCTCGGCGCTCGAGACGGTGGGCCTTGACCCCTACGTTGGCTATCTGCACGTGGACCGACCGGGCCGCCCCTCGCTGGCGCTCGACATGATGGAAGAGCTCCGTCCCGTCTTGGCGGATCGCCTCGCGCTGACGCTGGTGAACCGCAGGCAGATCGAGGCGAGTGGCTTTGTGCGCAAGGAGAGCGGAGGCGTGCTGATGGACGATGAGACGCGCAAGGAGGTGCTGGGCGCTTGGCAGAAGCGCAAGCAAGAGGAGATCATGCACCCGTTCTTGAAGGAGCGAATTGCCTTTGGGCTTGTTCCGCATGTGCAGGCAACGTTGTTGGCTCGCTACCTACGTGGCGACCTTGACGCCTACCCACCTTTCTTCTGGAGTTGAGGCGCAGCGGCAGGAGGCACGAAGATGATGGTTCTTGTTTCGTACGATGTTGAGACGGTGAGTGCCGCCGGGCGCAAGCGGCTGCGTCGGGTTGCGCGTGAGTGCCGCAAGTACGGACAGCGGGTGCAAAACTCGGTTTTCGAGTGCCTCGTCGACGGCGCACAGATGAAGGTGCTGAAGGCGACGCTTGTGGACATGATCGATCCAAAGACCGACAGTCTGCGCTTCTATTACCTTGGTAATGAGTGGCGCAAGCGCGTTGAGCATGAGGGCGCCAAGCCGAGCATCGACCTGGAGGGGCTGCTTACGGCATAAGGACGCTGGCGTGCGAACCTGAAGTGAACGGCGGCGTCGCCGCATGGTTCGCAGGCAAAATGGTCTGAATTCGTGCGTGCGCTGCCCCTGTGCGCGCCGAACTGCGAAGCAGAAGAGTGAGAAGAACCAGGATGTTGTGGGCTGGCAGCGCGCGACCCCAACATGCTGCGGTCGCTCCCCGCGAGGGGAGCGCGGATTGAAACACCGACCGGGTGGACGGTGTGGTCTCCCTCCTCGAGTCGCTCCCCGCGAGGGGAGCGCGGATTGAAACTCGTAGCGATATTTCCCGGCTTCGTCGACATAGAGGTCGCTCCCCGCGAGGGGAGCGCGGATTGAAACGTTGACCCGGCCATCGGCACGTCGCTGGCAGGGGTCGCTCCCCGCGAGGGGAGCGCGGATTGAAACACCGAGTTCGGGGTGGGCGTGGGCGACCGCACGAAGTCGCTCCCCGCGAGGGGAGCGCGGATTGAAACACCTGATAGGCGCGCCCGTACAGGTACTCGATGTCGCTCCCCGCGAGGGGAGCGCGGATTGAAACATTACCGCCAGCACAATCGACTGCGCCGCCTTGAGTCGCTCCCCGCGAGGGGAGCGCGGATTGAAACAACGGCGTGGAGTACGCGCTACAGCGCGAGCGCGTCGCTCCCCGCGAGGGGAGCGCGGATTGAAACTGGTAGGAGAGCGTGTCAATCTGCGTTTTGAGCGGTCGCTCCCCGCGAGGGGAGCGCGGATTGAAACAATTGGGTGGTGGCGGCGGTGACGAAAGCGGGGCGGTCGCTCCCCGCGAGGGGAGCGCGGATTGAAACACCGAGTTCGGGGTGGGCGTGGGCGACCGCACGAAGTCGCTCCCCGCGAGGGGAGCGCGGATTGAAACACCAGCGCATCGGC
>WBZP01000126.1_pt1 | contig 111898 bp, 102 predicted proteins | sample 5204301 | NCBI WGS metagenome assembly WBZP01 (sample SAMN12412401, study PRJNA552823) | activated sludge metagenome | isolation source: activated sludge from nitrification reactor of wastewater treatment plant... | place: USA: Pennsylvania | collected 2017 | reverse complement strand
GCCGATACAGACCAAGGCCTTCGAACTGCTCGGGCTCAATCCCGCCTGTACCCAGTAGGCCAACTCCGTAGATCGATAAAGATCAATGCGGACAAGAGGTTACGTTCAGAGGGCTGCCAAAGTTCGGCTTAATACTTCGATTTCCATATACACCTCGTTCGTGATCACCGGCGCCTCAAATCCGCCGATCTTCTCTCAACTCGGTGTATCAACTTTCAACCGCTGGCCTGTATCAATTTACATCCGCCGCTGACAACCTGGTCTGTCAGTTCTGGCCGCGCCCGAAAGAACTCGAGCGCCTCGGGATTGGCCAGCGCTTCGAGGTTCTTGACCGGCTGGTCGTGTACGACGTTGCGCACGGCGAGTTCGACGATCTTGCCCGACTTGGTGCGCGGGATGTCCTGCACCTGCACGACCCTGGCCGGAACGTGGCGCGGCGTGGTGTTGTCGCGGATCTGCTTCTTGACGCGCTCGATCAGTGCGGCATCGAGAGCATGGCCCTCCTGCAGCTTGACGAAGAGGACGACGCGCACGTCGTCGTTCTTGCCCGGCGGCCAGTCCTGGCCGATGACCAGCGACTCGAGGATTTCCGGCAACTGCTCGACCTGGCGGTAGATTTCCGCCGTGCCGATGCGCACGCCGCCGGGGTTGAGCGTCGCGTCCGAGCGGCCGTAGATGATCATGCCATCGTGCGCGGTCAGCTCGGAGAAGTCGCCGTGGCACCAGACGTCGGCGAAGCGCTCGAAGTAGGCGGCGTGGTACTTCGCCCCATCCGGGTCGTTCCAGAAGCCGACCGGCATCACCGGGAACGGTTTGGTGCACACCAGCTCTCCCTTTTGCGAGCGTACCGGCGTGCCCTCGTCGTCGAACACGTCGACCGCCATGCCCAGCCCGCGACACTGGATCTCGCCGCGATAGACGGGCAGCACCGGGTTGCCGAGGACGAAGCAGGAAATGATGTCGGTGCCGCCGGAAATCGACGCGAGCAGGATGTCCTGCTTGATCTCGCGATAGACCCAGTCGAAACCCTCCGGCGACAGCGGGCTGCCGGTCGAGAACATGGCGCGCAGCGCCGACAGGTCATGCGTCTTGCCCGGCGACAGGCCGAATTTGGCGGCGGCGTCGATGAACTTGGCCGAGGTGCCGAAGTGGGTCATGCGCTCGGCGGCGGCGTAGTCGAAGAGCACCGCGTTCCCGGCCGCGAACGGCGAGCCGTCGTAGAGCAGCAGCGTGGCGCCGGCGGCGAGGCCGGAGACCAGCCAGTTCCACATCATCCAGCCGCAGGTGGTGAAGTAGAACAGCCGGTCGCCCGGGCGCACGTCGCTGTGCAACTGGTGCTCCTTGAGGTGCTGGAGCAGGACGCCGCCGTGGCAATGGACGATGCATTTCGGCACGCCGGTGGTGCCGCTGGAGAACATGATGAACAGCGGGTGATCGAAAGCGACGCGTTTGAAAATGACCTCTTTTCCGGCGTCGACCGCAGCAATGTCATTCCAGCGCACGGCGTTGGCAATCCCGCCGACATCGGGCGATGTGGTGAGGTAGGGGACGATCACCGTCTTCAGGAGCGACGGCATCTGCGCGACGACCTCGGCGTTCTTCTCCAGGCAGTCGACGGCCTTGCCGTTGTACCAGTAGCCATCGACGCAGACCAGCACCTTCGGCTCGATCTGGCCGAAGCGGTCGAGCACGCCCTGGACGCCGAAGTCGGGCGAGGCGGAGCTCCAGATGGCTCCGAGCGAGGTGGCGGCGAGCATTGCGACCAGCGTCTCGGGCAGGTTGGGCAGATAGCCGGCGACGCGGTCGCCCACACCGACGCCGGCGCCGACCAGGAAAGACTGGAAGCGGGCGACCTCGGCATACAGTTCGGCCCGGCTCATCCGACACCTGACCTTGTCCTCGCCCCAGAAGACCAGCGCTTCGCCGTCGTCGCGGTTCTTCAGCAGGTTTTCGGCGTAGTTCAGCCGCGCCTGCGGGAACCACGTCGCGCCCGGCATTCGCTCGCCATTCTCGAGGACCGCCTCGCCCTGCTCGCCGACGGCGCCACAGAAGTTCCAGAGCGTCGGCCAGAACGCCTCGGGCCGATTGACTGACCATTGCCAGAGATCGCCATAGCGGCCGTGGCCAGTCGCCTGCATGAACATCGCCATGCGGGTTTCGCCGACGGTGGCCGGGTCGGGTCGCCACAACGGTGTGTTGTCGATGACGTAGGTCATGTCGTCTCCTGTGTTCTCATTCGGCGTCCGGCTGCATCGCCGGGGCCGCGTTGCAAAAAGCTGGCAGCGCTTCGCAGACGGCGACGATGCGCCGGATGGTCGGCAGCGCGGCGAGCGGGCAGTCGAAGCGGCGGGCATTGAAGACCTGCGGCACCAGGCAGCAATCGGCCAGCGTCGGCGCATTGCCGTGGCAGAAGGCGCCGGTGGCCGGATGAGCGCTGAGCAACTGCTCGACAGCCAGCAGGCCCGCGTTCACCCAGTGGCGATACCAGGCGTCCTTCTGCTCCTGGGGGGCGGCAAAATGCTTGCCGAGATATTGCAGGACGCGCAGGTTGTTGACGGGATGGATGTCGCAGGCGATGGTCTGCGCCAGCGCCCTGACCCGCGCCCGGTCCTCGGCCGAGGCCGGCAGCAGCGGCGGCAGCGGATGGATCTCGTCGAGATATTCGATGATCGCCAGCGACTGGGTGAAGGTCCCGTCCCCGGTCTGCAGCGCCGGCACGGTGCCGAGCGGACTCAGCGCGCGGTAGGCGGGCTGGTTCTGCTGGCCGCCGTCACGCAGCAGATGGACCGGCACCGCTTCATAGGCCAGGCCCTTCAGGTTGAGCGCGATGCGCACCCGGTAGGCGGCGGAACTGCGGAAATAGGTGTAAAGCCTGAGCATGGCGACTCCGTATTCTCAGCCTGGATACCTTTCGACACGCTGGTCGATGGGCCCGAAGATGCTGGCGCCGTGGCGGTCGGACATCTCGATGCGCACCGTGTCGCCGAATTTCAGGAAGGCGGTCTGCGGCTTGCCGGTCTCGATGGTTTCGTACATCCGCAACTCGGCCAGACAGCAGTAACCGACACCGCCATTGGCGATGCTCGATCCGTGCAGGCCACCCTGCTTGTTGGAGACGGTGCCCGAACCGATGATCGACCCGGCTTCCACCTCCCGGGTTCTCGCGAGATGGGCGACCAGTTGCGGGAAGTTGAAGACCATGTCGGAGCCGGCATCGGGATTGCCGAACAGCGCGCCGTTCAGATGCACGGTCAGCGGCCGGTGGACACGGCCGTCGCGCCAGTCGTCGCCGAGTTCGTCGGGCGTCACCGCCACCGGGCTGAAGGCCGATGCCGGCTTCGACTGGAGGAAGCCGAAGCCCTTCGCCAGTTCGCCGGGAATCAGGTTGCGCAGCGACACGTCATTGACCAGCAGCAGCAGGCGGATGGCCTGGGCAGCCTCGGCCGGCGTCGCGCCCATGTTCACATCGCCGGTGATGACCGCGAGCTCGGCTTCGAGGTCGATCCCCCAGTCCTCCGTCAGTGCATGCACCGGATCGCGCGGGCCGACGAAGGAGTCGGAACCGCCCTGATACATCAGCGGGTCGCTCCAGAACTCCGGCGGCAGTTCGACGCCGCGCGCGCGACGCACCAGTTCGACGTGGTTCACGTAGGCCGAGCCATCGGCCCACTGGTAGGCGCGCGGCAGCGGCGAATGGCAGGCGCCCGGGTCGAAGGCCTCGGGGTCGGCGAAGGCCCCGCTGTTCAATGCCTCGGAGACCTGGCGCAGTTGCGGCTCGACGGCATCCCAGTCGTCGAGTGCCGCCTGCAGGGTACGGGCGATCGCCGGCACGGCGCGGCAATGGGTCAGCCCGCGGTTGACGACGACCAGCGTGCCGTCGCGGCCGCCGCGCTTGAGGGTGGCGAGTTTCATCTCCTACTCCCCGGCGTAGCTGCCGTCGTGCATCCAGCGCGCGTGCTGCGGCGCCTTCTTCGTCAGCGCCCACTCGTTCAGCATTTCCCACTTCACTTCGTCGAGCATCCGCGCCATCTTCGAGGTGCCGGTGTTCGCCGCCAGTTCGAGACGATGACCGCTCGGGTCAAAAAAGTAGATCGACTTGAAGATGGTGTGGTCGGTCGGCCCGACCACCTCGATGCCGTCGGCTTCCAGCCTTGCCTTGGTTTCGAGCAGGGCGTCGATCGATTCGACCTCGAAGGCGATATGCTGGGTCCATGCCGGCGTGTTGGGATCGCGGCCCATCGGCGGCTTGGTCGGCAGCTCGAAGAAGGCGAGGATGTTGCCGTTGCCGGCATCGAGGAAGATGTGCATGTAGGGGTCGGGTTCCTTCGTCGACGGCACCTCGTTCTCGGCAATCGCCAAGACGAAGCCCATGTTCAGGTACTTCCCGTACCACTCGACGGTTTCCCTGGCGTCCCTGCAGCGATAGGCGACGTGGTGGATTCTCTGGATCTTCATCGGGGTCCTCTCCTCAGACGCCGTCGCGGGCGATCTTCATCGCTTCGCGCAGCACGCCGATGTCGCCGATGTGGTTCGACAGCAGGAGCACCAACCTGGAATTGAGCACGGCACTCTGTTCGTCGTTCAGGTCGCGATGGGTTTCGATCAGCGCTTCGTAGAAGTCGTCGCCGGGCGAAAAGGCGCGGAAGTAGCGTTTGCCGGGTTCGTTGAAATTGGGGGTCAGGATCAGGGACATGGTCGGCTCCTCAATGGTTGTTGCAGGTAGCGCGGGCCAGCGCCGCCTTGACGCGGCCGGCGTCGAAGGCGCGCCAGCGGGCTGCAACATGCTGGTCGGGACGAATCAGGTAAACGGTGCCGGGCGCGCTGTCGTAGCGCTCGGCAAAACGACCCCTGCCGTCCTCGAATACGCGCAGCCCCTCCGGCGCCCGCCCCGGCTTCGCCGAGACGAGGACGACCTCGAGCGGGATCGGTTCGCCGGCCAATGATTTGAATTCCCGGGCCAGATTGGCGTCGACCGCGGCAGGGTCTTCAACATGAACCAGCGCCATGAAGCGGTTGCCGACGCGGTCGAGCAGCCAGAACTCCGCGCCATCTTCCCGCATCGGCGCGTCGTCCATCGGGGCGCCGGGCACCATGTCGCCGGCGAAGGCGTCATCGTCCGGCGTATTGAGGCGCGTCCCGGTCAGGAAGGACGGCACCGAAAGGCGGCCCGAATTTACCAGGGTGCGGGCGAAGGCATGGTCGCGGGCCAGCGTCAGCACCGCGTTGCGGAAATTCAGCGAGGTCCGGGATTTCGGTGTGATGAAGTCGGTCGACCGCGTCGAGTTCATGATGTTTTCGTCGGCGGCGAAGACGCGCTCCTCGGAATAGCTGTCCAGAAGGCTGTCGGGCGCCTTGCCGTCGAGTACCAGCCTGAGCTTCCAGCACAGGTTGTCGCTGTCCTGGATCCCCGAGTTGGCGCCGCGCGCGCCGAACGGCGATACCTGATGCGCGGCATCGCCGACGAAAAGGACGCGGCCGTGGCGGAACTGCTGCATGCGACGGCACTGGAAGGTGTAGACGCTGACCCACTCGAGCTCGAATTCGCGATCGGCGCCAAGCATGGCCTTGATGCGCGGAATGACCTTCTCCGGCTTCTTCTCTTCCTCCGGGTCGGCCTGCCAGCCGAGCTGGAAGTCGATGCGGTAGACGTTGTCGGCCTGGCGGTGCAGCAGCACCGACTGTCCCGGATGGAAGGGCGGATCGAACCAGAACCAGCGCTCGACGGGAAAATCGGCCTTCATCACGACGTCGGCGATCAGGAAGCGATCGAGAAAGACCCTGCCTTCGCTTTCCAGATTCATCAGGTTGCGGATCGTGCTACGCGCGCCGTCGGCGACGATCAGCCAGTCGGCCGTGAGCGCGTAGCTGCCGTCCGGCGTTTCGACCTGAAGTGTCGCCCCGTTGCCTGCGGGCGAAACCGACACCACCTTGTTCCTGAAACGGAGATTGAGCTCGGGCAATTCGCGGGCGCGCCGGACCAGGAATTCCTCAAGGTAGTACTGCTGCAGGTTGATCATGCCCGGACGCTTGTGATCGGGCTGTGGCAGCAGGTTGAAGTTGTAGACCTCCGCCTCGCGGAAGAAGGTGCGGCCGACGTTCCAGCTCACCCCCCTGGCCACGCAGGCATCGCCGACGCCGATGCGGTCGAGTATCTCGAGCGCGCGCTTGGCATAGCAGACGCCGCGCGAGCCGAGCGAAACGGTATCGTCATCGTCGAGGACAACCACCGGCAGGCCCGACTGCGCCAGTTCGATCGCCGCCGCCAGGCCGACCGGGCCGGCGCCTACCACCACCACCGGATAGCGCCCCGTTTCGCCGCTCTTCAGTTCGGGCGGCGCGACGTATTCGAACTTCGGATAGCTATAGGTGCCCAGCATGGATGTCCTCTCTCAAACGTTCGGCCAGACCCGTCGCATGGGTGTCAATCGGCTTGCAGGCCGTGCCACATCTCTTTATCTCTTTCGGCGGTCCAGATCCGCGGATGCTTGATGCCGCTCGCCTCGTCGACCGCACGCGTGACGTCGAAGGGCAGACAGTGCTCGTAGATGAAGACGTGGCCGAACTTCGGATCCATCGCCTGGCGCGCATGCGCCATGGCCTGCTTCAGATTCATGTTCCGGGCGACGGCTTCCTTCGCGGAGTTCAGCAGCGTGCCGACGAAATCGCGGGTGTAGGCCAGCCCTTCGGCAACGCGCTGCGGGCCGACCAGCGCCGGGCCGCGGCCGGGCACCAGCATCTCGGCGCCGAACGCGACCAGCGCGTCGAGTGTCGCCGGCCATTCTTCGAGCTGGGCGTCGCCGGTGTAGCAGGCGGCGTCGGCTTCGACGAGGTCGCCCGAGAAAAGCACCTTCTCGGACGGAATCCAGACGATAGTGTCGCCCCGGGTGTGGCCGGGGCCGACGTGCATGATCCTTACCTCGAGATCCTTGCCCATTCTCAGGGTCATCTCGTCCTTGAAGACCAGGGTCGGCCAGGTCAGGCCGGGGATCGACTCGAAGTTCTGGAACAGGCGCGGGAAACGCTCGTATTCGGACATCATGTCCTGTTGACCGCGCTCGACGATCATCTCCAAGGTGCCCTGGCTGGCGATGATCTCCTGCATGCCCTCGGTCTTGTAGCCGGAAGCACCGAGGACGCGCACGGCGTGGTAGTGCGAGAGGACGACGTACTTGATCGGCTTGTCGGTCACCTTGCGGATCTCGGCGATCAAGGTCTGCGCCATCACCGGCGTCGCCAGCGCGTCGCAGACAAGCACGGCGTCCTCGCCGATGACCACGCCGGTGTTGGGGTCGCCCTCGGCGGTGTAAGCCCAGCAGTGCGCCGAAAGTTGTTCGAAGGTCGTCTTCTTGACCTCGAGGTCGGCGACTGAAGCGAATTGCTTGCTCATGGGCGAATCTCCTCTAGATGCCAGGATAATGCGGGCGGGCCGGTCAGCGCGTTGCCACCAACTGCTTTGCGATGACAACGGATGACCGGGCGCCCCGGCCGACTGCAACGGTAACCCTACCCCGCGCCGGACATCCGGTTCATTTCCCGGTCCGTGCCCTGTCATTCCGACGCGAAACCGGCTGCCATTTTATAGAATCCGCTCATCACCTGTCAGGAGTTGCGAATGAATATCCTGCGCGTCTATGCGATTGACGGCATCGTCCCCGTGGTCGACCCCACGGCCTTCGTTCACCCGACCGCCGTGCTGATCGGCGACGTCATCGTCGGCCCCGGCTGCTATGTCGGCCCGTGCGCCAGTCTGCGCGGCGACTTCGGGCGGCTGATCCTCGAGCGCGGCGCCAACGTGCAGGACACCTGCGTCATGCACGGCTTTCCCGGCACCGACACCATCGTCGGCGAGGACGGGCACATCGGCCACGGAGCCGTCCTGCACGGCTGCCAAATCCGCAGCAACGCGCTGGTCGGCATGAATGCGGTGATCATGGACAACGCCGTGATCGGCGAATCGGCCGTCGTCGCCGCCTGCGCCTTCGTCAAGGCCGGCGTCGAGATTCCCCCGCGCAGCCTCGCCGCCGGCATGCCGGCCAGGGTCATCCGCCCGCTCTCCGACGACGAAATGGCCTGGAAGGTCGATGGCACCCACACCTACCAGGACCTCACCCGCCGCTGCCTGGCGACGATGGTCGAGTGCGACCCGCTCGACGCAGTCGAACCCGACCGCCCGCGCATCCACATGCCGGACGTGATTCCGCTGGTGGAACTGAAAAAGCACGGCGACTGAGCCTTAGGCCATGATTGACCGGCGTCGCGGCAGGCGGCACACTCTGTCCGTCTGGCACGCCGGCCAAACCCGGCGGACGGCGAGACAAGAACCCGGCTTATCATGACCAGCATCTTCCTCTTCAAGAACCTTCTTGGCACGCTGCTGCTCCCGCCGACCAACGGTCTGTTGCCGCTCCTGGTCGCGGCCCTTTTCCGGCGGCGGCGCTGGGCATTCGGCCTGGCGCTGATCGGCGGCACACTCCTTTTCTTGCAGAGCCTGCCGATTGTTGCCAGCAATCTTGTCGCTCCCCTGGAAGCGCGCGCCGGCGGCGTCTTCGTCTCCGCCCAGGGGGCGCGGGCGATCGTTGTGCTCGGCAGCGGCCTCAGGCGTGACGCGCCCGAATACGGCAGCGATACCGTTAACGAACGCAGCCTCGTCCGCCTGCGCTACGGCGCCACCCTGGCGCGCCGGCTGCAGCTTCCGGTCCTCATCACTGGCGGGGTTCCGCTGCACGCCAGCCGTTCCGAAGCCGACGTGATGGCGGCGATTGCGGAAAGGGAATTCGGGGTCGCTGTCCGCTGGAAGGAGAGTGAATCCAGTGGCACGGCGGATAACGCCAGCATGTCCGCGCAGATTCTCAAGCCGGCCGGCATCCGGCGTGTCGTGCTGGTCACCCAGGCTTTCCACATGTCGCGCGCCCGGCAGCTTTTCGAAGCCGCCGGCCTTGAAGTCATCCCGGCCCCCACCGACTTCAAGGGTTCCCGTGACGGGCCACTCGAGACCTTCGACTTCCTCCCACAAGCGAAGGCGATCCAGACCTCCTATTACGCGCTGCACGAATGGCTGGGTCTCGCCTGGATCTCCCTGGCATCGCTACTGAGTTCCGGGTGAGTACCTGACTTCCGGGAATCCGTGAGGCCGCTCGGCTCCGCCGCGAATCAGCGGTTGCCCCGGGTGAAAGTCGTCAGCCATCCGCCACGATCTGGCTACCAGTGACGTAGCTTGCCGGTGTCGAGGTGGACGAACTTTTCGCGCGGGTAGAAGCCGACACCGCCGACGCTCTGCGACATCGCGGCATCGCGGAGGTCGGAAAGCGGCACCCCGGGAATGCGGATATCGATGGCCCTTCCCTGCATGTGCAGGCTGTTCCGGGCAACACCGCCGCCACGCCTGTTGCGCAACCGGGAATTCGTGGTGGCGCAGCGGTAGCCGGAAACAACGTGGAAAGGCTGGTCGGAACCGAGTTCCCGGCGCGTCCTGTGCAGCAGGTCGAACAGATGCGGGTCGATCTGGCCGATTTCGCCGGAGTAGTGGTCACGCAGAAAACGATTCAGGATGTTCAGCGCATCCGGGAGATAGTGGGTGCCGACCGCGAAGACGACCGAAATCCGCTCGCCGGTATGGGTGTGATCAAATGCCAGGCTGCGCGCATCGGGCAACGAGGCCAGCGCGGGCTTCGCGAGCGGCAGGACAACGCCCGCCATTGCCAGCTTGGCCGCGTGACTGAGAAACAGGCGGCGTGAGTGTACTTGAGGATTCGGCATGCGCTTCGATGAGAAATCTAATAGATTGATTTTACGCCAATTTCCATCACATTGGAAGCCCGGAGAGATTGCGAGCGCTGGCCCAGGGCATTGTCGAGCACCTTGTCCTGGCCGTAGATATCCGGGAAGAAATGAATCCTCCCGTCCCTGACGACAGTGGTGCTGTAGGCAATGATCACGGGGAACGGCTCCTTCAGACGCAGCGTCGCCGACCGGCCTTTGGTCATTGCCTGAACGATCCGCTCCTCGGTCCATTCCGGCTCGTCGGCGAGGACGAATTTGGCCAGTGCCACGGGTGCCTCGACGCGAATGCAACCGTGGCTGAAATCGCGGCGGTCGCGCTTGAAGAGTTGGGGGGTCGGCGTGTGGTGGAGGTAGATGTTGTCGCTGTTGGGAAAGATGAACTTGATGTCGCCCAGCGCATTTTTCGCACCGGGTTTCTGGCGGATGCGCATTTCGCCGCGCTGGACCGCGTCCAGGCTGGCCTCGGAATAGTCGCTGACAACCTTGCCGTCGCGGCTGACGAATTCGAATCCCTGCTGATCGAAATAGCCGGGCTCGCGCCTCAGCTTGGGCAGCGTTTCGTCTCTGGCGATCGAAGGCGGGATGTTCCAGTAAGGGCTGAACTCGACGAAACGCATCTCGGCGTCGAATATCGGCGTCCGGGTCTTGTTGGCATTGCCGACGATGATGTTCATCGCAACCTTCATCTCGACTTTGCCGTCGCGAACCTCATAGGCGCGCACCCTGAACTCCGGAATATTGACGACAATGGCGCGCGGTGCCTGCAGCAAAGGCGTCCAGCGCAGGCGCTCGAGCGCCAGCTCGATCTGCCTGACCCGCGCTTCGGGCGTTACATTGAGTTGCTCGAGGGTGCTCTTGCCGACAACGCCGTCCGGCGTCAGGCCGTGGCGTTCCTGAAACGACTTGACGCTGTCTACCAGACTGCCTTCATACAGTGTCGGCAGCACACCATTGGCGAGCAGGTCGCCGAGTGCCTTCAGGCGCAGGCTCAGGATCGAAATGCCGGCATAAGGCTGCCCAGGCTGGAGCTTGCCGTCGGCCGGTACTGCCAACGCCTTCTGCCAAGCCGGATTGCCGACCAGCCGCCGGTAGCGGGCGAGCACTTCCCTGAGTTCGTTGTATTGAGGGAGTTGGGGCTTCACGTTACGCACCGCTTCGGGCAGACGGTGGTCGGCAATTGCCGAAATCAGCCAGGCGTCGGGGTCGAATCGCTTGCCAGATGCCCCGCTGTATTTTTCCTCGAGTTGCTGTGGGTCGATGCGTCCGTAGTGCAGATCGGCGAGATAGCGCCGCGTTGCGGAAGTCAGCGACCGCTCGAGTTGAATCACCGTGTCGTTCGCGGGAGCGTGGCCGCTGGCTGCGTTTTCGATTGCGTTTCGCAGCAGATCGGCGCCATAGTCATTTGCATTCAGGCCGTCGTCGGCGGCGCTTGCCAGAAGATCGGCCGCCGTGCGCGCAGTGGCCGTCGGCCGGCCGTCGCTGAACCAGAGCAGCGTGTCGGCTGCAACAGCAGACCTGATGCTGACGATTGCCAGGCCGATGGTCAGGCAGATTGCCGAGAGATGCCATCTCCCGAAACGTCCGGTTGAGGTCCGGGCTGGCGGTGACGAAGTGCGAGACATGTGGTTTCGGGGAATGCGAATTGGCCCGCATTATGTACTATTGGCACAAGGTCTGGACAAGCCGCGGTCTCGCGGCGTCCGGGCTGCAAGTATGAAAGGCGTCTCGTGTTGGCTGATCTTCGATCCATCGTGCTCGGGAACTCTTGTGCGCCCGCTTCGCCAATCGTTGCGCGGCGGGCTGTCTTGATCCTGCCGGGGTCAGGCGCGTGACGCCGACCGGCATGCTGACGGTCCGGGCCGACTTCGGGGAAGGCCGTCTGAGGCATGTCGAGGTCGATCTCCGGCGCCCGCCGGTGACGCAGCTCTTTATCGGCCAGTCGCCGGAAGCGGTGATCAGGACTGTGCCCTGTCTGTACACGATCTGCGCCCAGGCTCAGCGGGTAGTGGCGCAGGCGGCGCTGGCGGCAGCGGCGGGCGCAGCACCCCAGCCGGCGGACAGCGCCGGGCTGTGGACCGAGATGCTGCACGAAAACCTCTGGCGTCTGTTGCTCGACTGGCCGCCAGCGCTTGGCCTGGTCCCGGCGCCGGCAGCGTTCATCGCCTGGCGTGCAACCCGGCAAGACGGAAATGGCGCCGAAGTGACCCGCCGGTTGCTGACCGATGTTCTCCATGGCCTTACCGAAAACTGCCTTGCCCGGCTGGTCGACCGCAACAGTGACGTGCCCTGCGGGCCAGCGCCGCTGACGCCTGACGAATGGCTTGCCGGCTGCCGGGAAAGCGGCGATTTCCTGCCAGCGATGAGCGCGCCGCCGTCAATTCGTGCGGCTTATCGCCAGCGCATTGCCGAAGTTGAGCGCGCGACCGGGGCGCTGGCCACCGGCGCTCCCTTTCCGCTCGCGGCAGCCGGGGGTGACGGCTGGGGCGTGGCGCAGACGGTGACGGCGCGCGGCGTTCTCACCCATGCCGTGCGTCTTGAGGCGCACACGGTGAGGCAATATCGGGTCACGGCGCCGACCGACGTCTTCTTTGCCGACGCCGGTGCGCTTTCCGGACTGCTGGATGGCCGAAGCTTCGCCTCGTCGAATGAGGCGAAGCGTTCGCTCCATCTGGCTGTACTGGCCCTCGACCCTTGCCTGCCCTATGTGCTGGAGGTGAACGATGCATGAAATGTCGCTCGCCGAGGGCGTGCTGCAACTGGTCGAAGAAACGGCGATGCGCGAAAACGCACAACGGGTTAAGCTGGTCGTGCTGGAAATCGGCCGTCTGTCGTCAGTGGAGCCGGAGGCCCTGAGGTTCTGTTTCGAAGCCGTGGTCAACGGCAGCATTGCCCACGGGGCGGCGCTGGAGATTGTCGATGTGCCTGGTGTCGGCTGGTGCATGCCCTGCGGCGAGTCGGTGGCGATGGACGAGGTTTTCGGCGCCTGTCCGAGGTGTGGCAGCTACCAGCTGCAGCCGACCGGGGGAACCGACATGCGGGTCAGGGAAATCGAAATCGAGTAGCGAAAAGGAGGTGGCGCAATGTGTACAGTTTGCGGTTGCGAAGCAGGAGAAACGAAGGTCGGGAGTGAAGTTCATGAGGATTCGCATGAACACACCCATGCCCACGAGGATGGCAGCGAGCACAGCCATGCGCATACGCACGTTGGCGAGCACGCCCATGCGCACGGACATGAACACCATCATCACGAACATGGCATCGCCGCTGATCTGGACTACGGCACCGGCCCCGCCCGCGCCCATGCGCCGGGTCTGAGCCAGTCGCGCATGGTGCAGATCGAGCAGGATATCCTGGGCAAGAACAACGCCTATGCGGCGGCCAATCGCCAGTGGTTTGACGAACGGGGAATCTTTGCGCTGAATCTGGTTTCGAGTCCGGGCTCGGGGAAGACCACGTTGCTGGTCAGGACCATCGAGTTGCTGAGAGGGAAAGTGGCGATCAGCGTCGTCGAGGGCGACCAGCAGACTTCCAACGACGCCGAGCGCATCCGCGCCACCGGCGTGACCGCGCTGCAGATCAATACCGGAAAGGGCTGCCACCTTGACGGCCACATGGTCGGCCATGCGCTGGAGCGCCTGAAACCGGCCGACGAATCGCTGTTCCTGATCGAAAACGTGGGCAATCTGGTCTGTCCTGCTGCCTTCGATCTCGGCGAGCAGCACAAGGTCGCCATCCTCTCGGTGACCGAGGGCGAGGACAAGCCGCTCAAGTATCCCGACATGTTCCGTGCCGCCGATGTCCTGCTGCTCAACAAGTGCGACCTGCTGCCCTACCTCGAATTCGACGCTGATCTGGCGGAAGCCAACGCCCGCCGGGTCAATCCGAAGCTGACGATCTTTCGCGTCTCGGCGACCAGCGGCGCCGGGCTCCCGGCGTGGGTGGCGTGGATTGAGGCCGGGCTGCAAGCCCAGCGCGCCAGGCGTACCGAGACGGTCGACGGGCTCAGGAAGCGTGTCGCCGAACTGGAACGCCAGTTGGCCGCGAGGTAATTTCCGGTGGCCGGCCGGCAGATTCGCGTCCGCGGCCTCGTCCAGGGCGTGGGTTTTCGTCCTTACGTGTGGCGGCTGGCCAATGAACTCGGACTGACCGGATGGGTGCGGAACGATGGCGGCGGCGTGACGATCGCGGTCGACGGCCAGAAAGTGCCTGAATTCATGAGCCGCTTGGCGAATGAGGCGCCGCGCCTGGCGCGCATCGACCACATCGAATCGACTGTTGCCGAGGTGACTGGCGCCGGCTTTTTCATCATCGACAGCATGGCGGGTGACGTCTCGACCGCCATCGGTCCAGATTCGGCAATCTGCTCCGACTGCGTCGCAGATATTTGCGACCCGGGCAATCGCCGCTGGCGCTATGCCTTTACGACCTGCACGCACTGCGGCCCGCGTTACACCGTGAGTCGGCGCATCCCCTACGATCGGGCGCAGACCTCCCTTGCCGCCTTTCCCCTCTGTCCGGCTTGTCGGACGGAATACACGGCGCCCGTCGACCGCCGCTTCCACGCCGAAACCACCTGCTGTCCGGAATGCGGTCCAGGGCTTGCCTTGCTTGATGCCAGCGGTACCCCACTGGGCGGTGATCCGATCGGCGAGGCTCTGCGTTTGCTTCAGACCGGACAAATAATTGCCATCAAGGGACTGGGCGGCTTTCACCTCGCCTGCGATGCAGGCAATGCCGCCGCAGTCGCCGAATTGCGCCGGCGCAAGCAGCGTGAGGAGAAGCCGTTTGCCGTGATGGGGCTGAACGCCGCGTCGCTTGCCGGGTACGCGCGGGTCGACGCGGCGGAAGCGGCATTGCTGAAGAGCGCTGCCGCGCCCATCGTGCTCTGCCCCAAGTCGGCGGCCGAACTGCCCGGCATCGCGCCAGGCCTGGCGTGGCTCGGGGTCATGCTCCCGGCAACGCCGCTGCACCTGCTGTTCTGGCACGAGGCGGCCGGCCGTCCGGCGGGCACCGACTGGCTCGCCGAGACCAATGATCTGCTGCTGGTCATGACCAGCGCCAATCTGCACGGCGAGCCGCTGGTCATCGGCAATGACGAGGCGCAACGGAGACTCGCCGGCATCGCCGACGCCTTCCTGGTTCACGACCGGGAAATCGTCGTCCGCTGCGACGATTCCGTGGTTCGCGCCGGTCCGGCCTTCATTCGTCGTGCCCGCGGCCATGTGCCGGTGCCGATTCCGCTGGCCGGCGACGGGCCGACAGTGCTGGCGCTGGGCGGCTACCTGAAGAACACGGTTTGCGTGCTCAAGGGCAGGGAGGCCTTCCTTTCGCAGCACATCGGCGGCCTCGACAATGCGGCGGCGATCGGATTTCTCGAGGAAACCGTCGCCCACCTGCTGGCCATCCTCGATGTGCAGCCCGACCTGGTCGCGCACGATCTGCATCCGGATTTCGCGTCGACCCATCTGGCGCTGGAGATGGCCGAGAGATTGGGGATTCCGGCGCTTGGTGTTGGTCACCATCACGCGCATATTGCGGCGATCTGCGCTGAACATGGTGTCAACGAGCCTTTGGCCGGTGTGGCCATCGATGGTGTGGGACTCGGGCCGGATGGTGGCCTCTGGGGCGGCGAACTGTTACGCGTCGACGGCGGCAAGTGCGATCGACTCGGCCGTCTGCGGCCGCTCAGACTCCCCGGCGGCGATCGCGCTGCCCGGGAGCCGTGGCGCATGGCGGTGGCAGCACTGCATGGCGCCGGACTGGATGGGCGCGTTGCCGGATGGTTGAACCAACACTATCCCGAGCGCGATGCCGGTCCCTTGCTGGCCATGCTCGATCAGGACCTGCGTTGCCCCCCGACCTCCAGCCTCGGTCGCTGGTTCGACGCTGCCGCCGGCCTGCTCGGACTGCGCGCCGAGTCGCGTTACGAGGGACAGGCGGCGATGGAACTGGAGGGGCTTGCTGCCGCCCACGGCCGGGAGTCCGCGCTACCCGGGGGGTATGCGATCCGGGACAGCGAACTCGACTTTTCGCCCCTGCTCCCGATCCTGCTCGAGTGTGACGATCCCGGCCGTGGCGCCGCGCTGTTCCACGCCACGCTTGCCGCCGGCTTCGCCGAGTGGGCGCTGGTTGCATCCCAGGGGCGATTGAGCCACAGATCCCTTCGCCTACGGGGCGCGGTCGACCGGGAAAAGGAGGCGAAAATCGCGGTCGGCGGCGGCTGCGCGATGAATGCAGTGCTGATGTCAGCCTTGCGCAGGAACTTCGAAGCGCGTGGCATGACTTTGCTCGAAGCGCGGCAGGTGCCGCCCAACGACGGCGGGCTGGCGCTCGGGCAGGCCTGGGTGGCGCGACGGATGGGGTGAATGGGCCGCCTTGATGAAGTGGAAGAACGATGACCATTTTGGCGAATATTGTGGAAAGCAATCTTCCATAGGATGCCGCAGTCGCTCTTGCTCTCTGCTTCAAGTAATTGAAAACAAGACAGTTCGATTTGTGGCCCGGTTCTTGCGGATGGCTCCGGGGTGAAGTTCAGTCGGACTCCCAACGGAGTGACATTCCCGGTCAGTGGCCGGTATCAGGGCGGTAATAGGAGGAGGGTTCATGGCCAAGCAAGACTTGATGTTGCTGGAGAGCGATGAGCGGATCGATGCGGCGGCGACCCGCCTGTCGATGACGCGCCGGGAATTCCTGCAGTTCTGCGCAGTTCTGGCGACGACCTTGGGATTGCCCCAAGGTGCCGATGCGGCGATTGCCCAAGCGGTAGCGACCAAGAAGCGTCCGAGCGTGATCTGGCTGCATTTCCAGGAGTGCACCGGGTGCACCGAATCATTGTTGCGCGCCGAGCATCCGACGCTGGAAAAGCTCATTCTCGATGTCATCTCGCTCGACTATCACGAGACGCTGTTCGCCGCTGCCGGCCATCAGGTCGAGGCGGCCCGGCTTCAGGCCATGGCCGAGAACAAGGGCAAGTATGTCCTTGTCGTCGAGGGTGCCATTCCGACCAAGGATGGCGGCATCTATTGCAAAATTGGCGGCAAGACGGCGATCGAACTGCTCAAGGAATGCGCCGCCGATGCGGCCGCTGTGATTGCCATCGGTTCCTGCGCGTCTTGGGGTGGCATGCCCTCGACCGATCCCAACCCGACCGGCGCCTCCAGCGCCTCCCAGGTTCTTGGCAAGCCGGTGTTGACCATACCCGGCTGCCCGCCGAATCCGTACAACTTCCTGTCGACGGTCGTCCAGTTTCTGACATTCGGCACCTTGCCCGAGCTTGACCATCTGGGCCGGCCGAAATTTGCCTATTCGCGCCTGATCCATGAAAACTGCGAGCGTCGTCCGCACTTCGACGCCGGGCGATTCGCCCTCGAATTCGGCGATGATGCGCATCGTCATGGCTTCTGTCTTTACAAGCTTGGATGCAAGGGACCGGAAACCTACGCCAATTGCCCGACCATCCAGTTTGGCGATATGGGCGCAGGCACTTGGCCGGTCGGTTGTGGCCACCCGTGCATCGGCTGCACCGAGCAGGGCATCGGTTTCCAGAAACCCATTCATGCCTTGGCCAAGATGAAGAACATCCAGCCAGGCGTCTTCCTGCCAGGCGTTGTCGAGCAGAAAGGTGTGGGTGCCACGCTCGGATCCGCTGCGGTGCTGGCGGCGGTCGCCGGGGTTGCGATCGGCGCCGGGGCGAAGCTGACCAAGAATCTCGGGCTCTCGCACGCGGCCGAGGAGATGGAAAGGGCGAAGAAGGCTGGCCAGACCAGCAACGAATCAGCGGAGGTGTGAAATGCTGAGCAGACGCAATTTTCTCAAGGGCTGTCTGGCCAGCAGCGGCGCTGCCGTAGCGACCCTGACGCCGGTCCCGGCCCGCGCTCGCGACAACCTGAAAAACCCGCCGGAGGGTCTCGGGCTGCTCTACGACGCCACGCTGTGCGTGGGCTGCCAGGCCTGCGTCGCCGCGTGCAAGGAGGTGAACCACAATCCAGCCGAGTTCAAGACGGTCGACAAGTTGTGGGACACCCCGCTCGACACGACGGGTCACACCTTCAACGTGATCAAGGTCTATGCCAACGGCACCGGAGAGACCAAAGACGTCGAAACCAACGGTTTCTCCTTCATGAAGACGTCCTGCATGCACTGCGCCGATGCTTCGTGCGTGTCGGCGTGCCCGGTATCGGCCATGCGGAAGGATCCGGTGACCGGTATCGTCAGTTACGACCCCGACGCATGTTTCGGTTGCCGCTACTGCGTCGCCGCCTGCGCCTTCGGAATTCCCAAGTACCAGTACGATTCGCCCACCGGCCGGATCGGCAAGTGCGAACTCTGCCGCCACCGCCACAAGGATGGCCACTACTCGGCCTGTGCCGAGGTCTGCCCAACCGGAGCGACGCTGTTCGGCCGCACCGTCGATCTGCTGGCCGAAGCCAAGCGGCGGCTGGCGCTCAAGCCGGGCGATGCGACGAAGATTCCGCGCGGCCGACTGCCATACAGCGATGGAGATGCTGAAAAGGCCAGCACCTGGCGCAAGGAGCCCGACCAGAGCTACGAGGCTCGGGTCGGCAATTACCTGCAGCACGTTTATGGTGAAACCGAGTATGGTGGCACCCAGGTGCTCAAACTGTCCGCCGTCGAATTCGAGAAGGTGGGCATGCCTGCGTTGCCAGCGAAGTCGTCCGCGTCAACGTCGGAAACCATTCAGCACACCCTTTACCAAGGCATGATCATGCCGATCGCTGTTCTCGGCGCCATGACCTGGGCTGCCAGACGCAATGTCAAGCCGGATGACGATGATTCGAAAGGAGGCGAGTCATGAGCGCCCATCTGTCCACAGCTCCGGTCGGCGGGAAGCTGATCAACAAGACCACGGTCGTCTGTGGCGTCCTCATCGTGCTGATGCTGGCAGTCTTGGCCACACGCTTCGTTCTGGGCCTGGGTGCCGTAACCAATCTGAACGATGGCTACGCCTGGGGTCTCTGGGTGGTGGTGGACGTTCTCATCGGTTCGGCGCTCGCTTGCGGCGGCTTTTCGGTGGCGATGATGGTCTACATCTTCAACCGGGGCGAGTATCACCCCCTGGTGCGGCCCGCGCTGCTCACGAGCCTGTTCGGCTATACGCTGGCCGGTGTCGGCGTCATGTTCGACCTCGGGCGCTACTGGAACTTCTGGCACATCCTGTGGCCTGGCTACTGGAACCTGAATTCCGCGCTGTTCGAGACGGCGTTGTGCATCTCGATCTACATCCTTGTAATGTGGATTGAATTTTCACCGGTCTTTATGGAGAAGTGGGGCCTGAACGCGGCCAAGAAGAAGCTGGGCAAGGTTCTCTTCTTCTTCATCGCCCTGGGCACGGTGCTGCCGATGATGCATCAATCGTCGATTGGCACGCTGCTGGTCTTGATGGGCGGCCAGGTCGATAGGCTCTGGCAGACGCCTATCGTGCCGCTTCTCTACCTGTTGTCAGCGATCCTCATGGGCTACGGGGTGGTGCTGTTCGAGTCCTGCCTCGCGTCCGCGGCCTTCCGGCGGGAAATCGAGACCAGCATGCTGGGTCCAATGGCCAAGGTGATGCTCGGCATGCTCGGAGTCTACCTGGCCGTGCGCGTTATCGACCTGACGGTACGTGGCGCCTGGGGCAACGCTTTCAGCTTTGGCCTGGTGGCGATCTTCTTCTGGATCGAGATGATCCTGTTTTGTCTGCCCTTTGCACTTATTGGCACGGTAGACGCCCGCCGCAACCCCGCCCGGCTCTTCCTGGGGGGCACTGCCATCATGCTGGGCGGGGCCTTTCTGCGGCTCAACGGCTATTTGATCGGCTACGACACGGGCCCGGGCTGGCACTACTTCCCGTCGATTCCAGAACTGCTCGTCACCCTTGGCATGACCGCGGTCGCAGTGCTTGGCTTCATCGTCGTTACCCGCATCTTCCCGGTATTGCCGCGCGAAGAAGCCAGAGCCAACTGAATTCGAGAACCAGGAGAAAGAAATGTCCAAACGAGTAACCATCGACCCCATCACCCGTATCGAGGGTCACCTGCGCGTCGACGTCGAAGTTGATGGCGGGGTGGTCAAGAAGGCTTGGGCGTCGGGTCAGATGTGGCGCGGCGTCGAGAACATCCTGATCGGCCGCGATCCCCGTGACGCTTGGGCCATCACCCAGCGCATCTGTGGTGTATGCACGACGGTGCACGCGATGGCTTCGGTGCGTGCCGTGGAAAATGCGCTGCAACTGGAAATCCCGGTCAACGCGCAGTACATCCGCAACATGATCATGCTGGCCCATGCCGTGCACGACCATATTGTGCATTTTTACCATCTCTCGGCGCTCGACTGGGTCGACGTCGTTTCGGCGCTCAAAGCCGACCCGGGCAAGGCTTCCAGCCTGGCGCAAAGCCTCTCGAGCTGGGAGGGAAACAGCAAGAGCGAGTTCACGAAAGTCCAGGAAAAGCTGAAGGGCTTCGTCGGCACCGGGCAACTGGGCATCTTCACCAACGGATACTGGGGCCATCCGGCGATGAAGCTGTCGCCTGAAGTCAATCTGCTGGCTGTCGTCCATTACCTCCAGGCTTTGGAAGTTCAGCGCCACGCGTCCAAGATCGTCGCCATCCTTGGGTCCAAGTCGCCACACATCCAGAACGTCGCGGTGGGTGGCGTGTCCAACGCCCTGTCGCTCGATTCACAGTCCGTGCTGACGCTGGAGCGTCTGATGGCGATCAAGGAGTGGATCGATTCGCTCGACAACTTCGTCAAGAATGTCTATCTCGTCGACGTCGCCGCGATCGGTGCCTTCTATGCCGACTGGACCAAGTACGGCCGGGGCATCACCGAATACCTTAGCGTGCCGGACATCCCGCTCGACGGCAAAGGCACCGAGTTCGCGCTGCCGGGCGGCTACATCGAGAACGGCAAACTGGAGAGCTACAAGCCGATCAAGACCTTCAACGACAAATTCTTCATCGATGGCGTCTCCGAGGCGATCAAGCACTCCTGGTATGACTACAAGGAGGGCAATGAAAAGTCGCTGCACCCGTACAAGGGTGAGACCAAGCCCAATTACACGGACTTCCAGGATGATGGCAAGTACAGTTGGCTGAAATCGCCCACTTTCTATGGCAAGCCGATGCAGGTCGGACCATTGGCCAGGGTTCTCAACATGCTCGCCGCCGGGCATGAGCCGACCACGAAATATGCGACAGGTGCGCTCGAACTGGTCTCCAGTCTGGCTGGTGCCAAGGTCGGGCTCGATGCCATGCATTCCACGATCGGTCGGCATGCCGCGCGCGCCATCGGCTGCGCGGTGCAATGCGATGAGCTGAGCAAGCAGTGGAGTCTGTTGCTGGCCAACATGGGCAAGGGCGATTTCAAGACCTTCAACGCGCCGGTATTCCCCAAGGGCGAGCAGATGGGTGTCGGATTCCACGAGGCGCCGCGCGGCGTGCTGTCGCACTGGGTAGTGATCGAATCGGGCAAGATCAAGAACTACCAGTGCGTCGTGCCGACAACCTGGAACGCTGCGCCGCGCAACGAGAAGGACCAACCCGGCGCCTACGAGGCTTGCCTGCTCGGCAATCCGGTTGCCGAACCCGACAAGCCCCTCGAAGTGTTGCGCACCGTCCATTCCTTCGATCCCTGCCTGGCCTGCGCGGTCCATGTCGTCGACCAGGAGAACAATCCGGTGGTCACCGTAACGGCTGTTTGATCTGGCGCAATTCATTCAATCCCGGGAGGCGCGACACTGATCGCGCCTCTTTCTTTGTGACAATTATGCGTATCGCGGTTCTCGGCCTCGGCAACATCCTGCTCTCCGACGAGGGGGTCGGTGTGCGTGTGGTCGAGGCACTGGCTGCGGGGTGGCAGACACCTGCCGAAGTCGAACTGGTCGATGGCGGGACCTGCGCCATGGAGATGCTCGAGCAACTGGAGGACCTCGATACCCTGATTGTCGTCGATTGTGTTCGCGGCAACCGGCCCCCGGCAACACCTGTCGTCCTCAAGGGTGCCGACGTGCCTGTTTTCTTCAGGACCAAGCTGTCGCCGCACCAGGTCGGCCTTTCCGATGTGCTGGCCAGTCTTGAATTCACCGGTCGCGCCCCGAAGGAGACCGTCATCATCGGTATCGAGCCGGCCTCCATGGCGCTTGGCATGGAACTGAGCCTCGCTGTGGCGGCGCGGCTGCCGGAACTGCTGGCGCTGACCGTCGCCGAGTTGCATGCCCGTGGCCTGACTTTGGCGGCGCGCGCCTGATGTGTCTGTCGATTCCAATGCAGGTGGCGGCCATCGAGGGGGACGGGGATTTTGCTTGGGTCGAACGCGCCGGTCGCCGCGAACTCGTCAATATGATGCTCATCGGACCCCAGCCACTCGGCGCCTGGGTGCTGACATCGCTCGGACTGGCCAAAGAGGTCGTGGACCCCGAGCAACTGGCGTTGATCGAGGAAGCTCTCGCCGCTCTGGCGGCATCGCTCGAAGGCGATTACGACGCAAGTCGGTATTTCAGCGATCTTCAGCCAAAGTGAGCGAGCGCGTCCGGCAACCTGCCCTGGCGCCGCCGCCGATACGTCCGGCGCAAGCCAGGGAAGCAGAGCCGGGCGCCTTTCTCGAGGCCCATTACCGTCACGTCTGGATGGCGCGCATGCACGATATGCCTTTCGTCAATCCGGCGCTGGGCGTCGAAGCGGTCGGCTTCAGGCGCCAAGAGGGTGACTGGCTGGGCGTGATGATCACTCCGTGGTTCCTGAATCTTTTCCTGATCTACGGCGGCGGCAAGCTGTGGGGCGACATTCCGGCCGGCGAGCGGCGCTACCTGAACCTACCCTGTGGCACCCTGCAGTTCCTGGCCGACGACGACCCGGACCTCGGCCCGTACCAGTATTGCCCGCTGATCGCGCCGGTCAGTGACCTGCCGGACATGGCGACGGCACGCCAGGCTGCTCATCAGGCGCTGGTGACGGTATTTGCCCCGCCACCGGAAACGCTGGTCGATTCGCCGCTGGAGTCACCGGGGTCGGTCGATGAAAAGCCGAAACCCGTGTCAAGACGTGGTTTTTTGAGTACGCTTGTCGGACGGCGGTGATCCTGCCGCGCATGCGGGGAATTCAGGAGGTTCGCAATGTGTCTGGCAATTCCAGCGCGAGTCGTCGAGCTCGGTGCAGACGATAGCGCCGTGGTCGATCTGGCTGGCGTGCGCAAAGAAATATCACTGGCGCTGGTCGACAACATCACGGTCGGCGACTACGTAATCGTGCACGTCGGCTACGCATTGAACAAACTCGACCCGGAGGAGGCTGCGAGAACCTTGGCGCTGTTCGCCGAAATCGGACCGTTCGACGCCGACACGACGGTTCGCTGATGAAATTCATCGAGGAATTCCGTGACGGCGAGGTTGCGCAGGGGCTGGCCCGGGCCATCCAGCGCGAAGCCAGAGCTGAACGGCGCTACCATTTCATGGAGTTCTGCGGTGGCCATACGCACGCCATTTCACGCTACGGTGTCAGCGATCTGCTGCCGGAGAATGTCAGGATGATCCACGGCCCCGGCTGCCCGGTCTGCGTTCTGCCTATCGGCCGCGTCGATCAGGCGATCCGGCTGGCGCTCGAAGAAGGCGTTACGCTGTGCACCTATGGCGACTGCCTGCGGGTGCCCGCTTCGGACGGGCTGTCCCTGCTCAAGGCCCGGGCGCGGGGCGGTGACATCCGCATGGTGTATTCGAGCGCCGACGCCGTGATGCTGGCGCAGAAGCATCCCGACAGGCAGGTCGTCTTTTTCGCCATCGGCTTCGAGACGACGACGCCGCCGACGGCGGTGGCGATCAGGCAGGCCGCCGCGCTCGGGCTGACCAATTTTTCGGTGCTGTGCTGCCACGTGCTGACTCCGTCGGCGATTTCCAGCATCCTCGAATCGCCGGAAGTGCGCCAGTGGGGTACTGTGCCGCTCGACGGTTTCATTGGCCCGGCGCATGTGTCGACCATTATCGGCAGCCGCCCCTACGAATTCTTCGCCGAGGAATACAGGAAGCCGGTGGTCATTGCCGGATTCGAGCCACTCGACATCATGCAGGCGATCCGCATGCTGATCCGCCAGGTCAACGAAGGGCGAGCCGAAGTCGAAAACGAGTTCTCGCGAGCCGTCGACCGCGACGGCAACCTGAAGGCACAGCGGCTGGTTGCCGAGGTGTTCGAGTTGCGCAAGAAATTCGAATGGCGCGGACTGCACGCTCTTCCATACTCGGCGCTGCGCATTCGCGGCACGTTCGCCGAATTTGACGCCGAAAGGCGCTTCCCGCTCGAATACCGGCCGGTGCCCGATCACAAGGCCTGCGATTGCGGCGCCATCCTGCGTGGGGTCAGGCGGCCCCAGGACTGCAGGCTGTTCGGGACGGTATGCACGCCGGAAAACCCGATCGGTTCGTGCATGGTCAGCTCGGAAGGCGCCTGCGCCGCCCACTACACCTATGGACGCTACCGGGATGGCTGAGGGACGCAAAGCCTACGCGCGGCCCCTGGACATCAGGCACGGCCAGGTCGAGATGGCGCATGGTTCGGGCGGCCGGGCCATGGCCCAGCTGATCGAGGAGCTGTTTGCCAGCCATCTCGGCAACGAATACCTGGCTCAGGGTGACGACGGTGCGCTGCTGCCGGGCTCTGGCGCCGGACGGTTGGTGCTGGCCACCGATTCGCATGTCGTCTCGCCCCTCTTTTTCCCGGGCGGGGACATCGGCTGTCTCTCGGTACATGGCACGATTAACGACGTGGCGGTGATGGGTGCCAGGCCATTGTGGCTTTCTGCCGGCTTTATCATTGAAGAGGGGTTCAAACTCGGCGAACTTGCGCGTATCGTGCAAAGCATGGCGGCGGCGGCGAAGGCCGCCGGCGTGCCGATCGTCACCGGCGATACCAAGGTGGTCGAGCACGGCAAGGGAGACGGAGTTTTCATCACGACCACCGGCGTCGGTGTCGTCGCGGCGGGTATGGAGCTCTCGGGGCGCGCGGCCAGGCCGGGCGATACGATCCTGGTTTCGGGAACCCTCGGCGACCACGGGATGGCGATCATGGCGGTGCGCGAGAGTCTGGGATTCGCTTCGCCCATCGTTTCCGACACCGCGGCGCTGCATGGCCTGATTGCGGCGATGCGTGCAAGCGGCGCGGAGCTTCACCTCCTGCGCGACCCGACCCGGGGTGGGCTGGCGACGACCCTGAACGAGATCGCCAGGCAATCCGGGGTGGGGATGATGCTGCAGGAAAAGGCGCTGCCGGTGAATCCGGCCGTTGCTGCGGCCTGCGAGTTCCTCGGGCTGGATCCTCTTTATGTTGCCAACGAAGGAAAATTGGTGGCCATTTGCAACGAACGTGACGCGAACATGCTTTTGTCGGCGATGCGTGCCCACCCCCTCGGGAAGCAGGCGGCGATCGTCGGCTCGGTGCACGAGGATCCCCACCATTTCGTCCAGATGACCACTGGCTTCGGTGGCCGGCGAATCGTCGATTGGCTGAGCGGCGACCAGTTGCCGCGGATCTGCTGACGTATCCGATGCGTATCCTGTTGCTTACGCATAGCTTCAACAGCCTCGCGCAGAGGGTGTATTGCGAATTGGCCGAGCTCGGCCACGAACTGAGCATCGAGTTCGATATCGGCGACGAGGTCAGCGCCGAGGCAGTGGCCCTCTTTGCGCCCGACCTGATCGTGGCGCCTTTCCTCAAGCGCGCGATTCCCGAGTCGATCTGGGCGAAACATGTCTGTCTGGTCGTCCATCCTGGGATCGTCGGCGATCGCGGACCGTCGGCCCTCGATTGGGCGATCCAGCACGAACGTCCCGAATGGGGTGTCACCGTCCTCCAGGCTGAAGCCGTGCTGGATGCCGGTCCGGTCTGGGCTGCCGGCATGTTTGCACTGCGCTCGGGAAAGAAATCGTCGGTCTACCGCAACGAGGTGACCGAAGCGGCAGTTCTCGCCGTGCGTGTAGCGGTCGACCGCTTCCTGGCGGGAAATTTCGCGCCGGAGCGGGTGCCGGGACAGGCGCATCCGCCGATGCAGCAGGCCGACCGCGCGATCGACTGGACCAGGCAGTCCACGGCTTCCATTCTTGCCCGCGTGAATGCCGCCGACGGCTTCCCCGGGGTTGCCGACGAGTTGTTCGGGCAATCCGTTCATATTTTCGATGCCTGGCCCGAAGCCGCGCTCAAGGGCAAGCCGGGCAGCCTGCTCGGGCGTCGCGAAACTGCTGTCTGTCGGGCGACTGTCGATGGTGCGATCTGGATCGGGCACCTCAGGCATCCGGGCGGCATCAAGTTGCCGGCGACGCTGGCCTGCCCCGAAGCGGCGGAGTTGCCTGAATTGCCACTCTCCGAATTGTGGAGATCGCCAAGTGCCACCTGGCAGGACATTTCCTACGAGGAAGTCGAGGGTGTCGGTTTCCTCGGTTTCGAGTTCTACAACGGCGCGATGAGCACCTCCCAGTGCCGGCGCCTGACCGCGGCTTTCGAGTGGGCGGCGGCGCGGCCGACCCGCGTCATCGTCCTGCGCGGCGGCGGCGACTTCTGGTCGAACGGCATCCACCTCAACACCATCGAGGCGGCGGAGAGTCCGGCCGACGAGTCCTGGGCCAACATCAATGCCATCGACGATCTGGCCGAGGCCATCCTGTGCTGCGCGACGCAGTTGACCGTGGCCGCGGTCGGCGGCAATGCCGGTGCCGGCGGCTGCTTTCTCGCCCGCGCCGCCGATTTCGTCTGGGTGCGTGACGGGGTGATTCTCAATCCACACTACAAGAACATGGGCAACCTGTTCGGCTCCGAGTTCTGGACCTATCTGCTACCACCGCGTGTCGGCGCCGAAGGGGCGCGCGCCATCATGCGTCATCGCCTGCCGATGACGGCGCGGGAGGCGGTCAGGCTGGGGTTCTACGACGCCTGTCTGCCTGGTCCCGGATTTGCCGTCGATGTCGCGCGGCGGGCAGTCGAGTTGGCGGCAGCTCCTGATTTTCCGGAACGCCTGGCGGAGAAGCTGGCAAGGCGCCAGGCGGATGAGGCGAGCAGGCCATTGTCGGCGTATCGGGCCGGGGAACTCGACGAAATGCGCCGCAATTTCTATGGCTTCGATCCCTCGTACCATGTTGCGCGCTATCATTTCGTGGCGCGCACGCCGCACTCGTGGACACCGCGCCATCTGGCCCGCCACCGCGATCTCGACTGGAAGACGCCCGAATGAATCAATCCGGCCTGCGCCGACTCCCGTCCATTCTCGTCATCGACGACGAAGTGCGCTCGCAGGAGGCACTGCGGCGCACGCTGGAGGAGGATTTCGAGGTCTTCGCCGCTTCCAGTGCCGCCGCAGGAATGGAAATCCTCGAAAGTGAGCAGTCGACCGCGGACATCCGCATCGTGCTCTGCGACCAGCGCATGCCGGGCATGACGGGGGTGGAGTTTCTCAAGCAGGTTCGCGACCGCTGGCCGGACGTGATCCGCATCATCCTCTCCGGCTACACCGAAGCCGAAGACATCATTGCCGGAGTCAATGAGGCGGGCATCTGGCAATACCTGCTCAAGCCCTGGCAACCCGAGCAACTGCTGCTGACGTTACAACGCGCCTCGGAAGTGTGGCGGTTGCAGCAGGACAACCAGCGGCTGTCGCTCGAATTGCGCACCGCCGCGCCGGCCTTGCGGCAACGGGTCGAGAGCAAGCAGGAAAAGGCGCGAAGCCGCTTCGGCCTGGCCGCGCTAGTGCGCGGACCGGGCAGCCCGCTCGACGATGTCTGCGCCATGATCGGGCGCGTCGCGCCTTACGACCTGTCGGTGATGATCACCGGCGAGTCGGGAACCGGCAAGGAGATGGTCGCCCGCGCCATCCACTACGAGAGCCAGCGTGCCGACCGGCCTTTCATTACAGAGAACTGTGGTGCGCTGCCCGATACCCTGCTCGAGTCCGAACTCTTCGGCTACAAGCGCGGCGCCTTTACCGGCGCCGTCGAGGACCGCGTTGGCCTGTTCCAGCAGGCCGACGGCGGCACCCTGTTCCTCGACGAGATCGGGGAAACCAGCCCGGCGTTCCAGGTCAAGCTGCTGCGCGTCCTGCAGGAAGGCGAATTCCGTCCGCTCGGCAGCAATCGTGCAGTGACCGTCGATGTACGCGTTATCGCGGCGACCAACCGCAACCTTGACGAAGACCTGCGCAGCGGTCGCTTTCGCGAGGATCTCTACTTCCGGCTGGCGACGATCGCCATTCATGTGCCGCCGCTGCGCGAGCGGCCGATGGACTTTCCGCTGTTCGCCGACCGTATTCTCGAGGCCAGTTGCGATGCCCTCGGCAAGACCGTGACCGGCTTCGCGACCGACGCGCTGGCGGTGCTCGCCACCTATGACTGGCCGGGCAATGTGCGCGAATTGAAGAACGAGATCCTGCGCATGGTAGCACTGGCCAACGGCCCGAAGCTGGGGGCGGAACTACTCTCGCCGCGCGTCCTGCGCGCACCCGAGCTCACCCGTGTCGAGCCGGCTGAAGCATGGACCGACGGGTTCGCCGGCAGCCTCAAGGAGCGCCAGGAGCAGCTTGAAACACGGGTTCTGAAATCGGCCATGCAGCGCCATCGCGGCAACAAGTCGCGGGTCGCCTGCGAACTTGGCCTGTCGCGCGTCGGTCTGCGCGCCAAGCTGGCGCGCTACGGGCTGGAAACAGGCGAATGAAGGTCCTCTGGCTGCAAAGTGGCGGCTGCGGCGGTTGCACCCAATCGCTGCTGTGCACGGAGCCGCGACCCTTGTTCGACGAACTCCGCGATGCCGGCATCGAGTTCGTCTGGCACCCGGCGCTGTCGCTGGAAAGCGGCGCCGAGGCGCTGCAACTGCTCAGCGACTGCGCCGAAGGGACGACGCCGTTCGACGTGCTCTGTGTCGAGGGGGCCATGCTGCACGGCCCCAACGGGACGGGAAAATTTCACCTGATGTCCGGCAGCGGCCGCCCCCTGACCGAATGGGTCGAGCGTCTCGCCCGGCGCGCGCGGTGGGTATTCGCCATCGGCTCGTGCACTGCCTTCGGCGGCTTCTCGGCCAGTACCCTCGGCAATCCGCTCGAGGCTTGCGGTCTGCAATACGACGGCGATGAGCCCGGCGGGTTGCTGGGCGGGGCTTTCGCCGCCGCCGGTGGCCTGCCGGTGGTCAACATTGCCGGCTGTCCGGCGCACCCTGGCTGGATCGTTGATACGCTGCAGAAACTCGCCCTCGACGGTCTGACGGCGGGCGACCTCGACGAATGCGGCCGGCCGCTCCTTTACGCCGAACAACTGGTGCACCACGGCTGCTCGCGCAACGAATATTACGAATTCAAGGCCAGCGCCCGACAACACTCGGATCTCGGCTGCCTGATGGAAAACCTCGGCTGCAAGGGCACCCAGGCGCATGCCGACTGCAATCTCCGCACCTGGAACGGCAGCGGTTCCTGCCTGCGTGGCGGCTTTGCCTGCATCGCCTGTACCGAGCCCGGTTTCGAGGCGCCCGGCCACCCGTTCCAGGAGACACCGAAGATCGCCGGCATCCCCATCGGGCTGCCGACGGACATGCCGAAAGCCTGGTTCATCGCGCTTTCCGTGCTCTCCAAATCGGCGACGCCGAAGCGAGTCCGCGACAACGCCGTGGCCGATCACCCGGTGGTGCGCCCGGCCGTCAGGAAGACAAGCAAGTGAGGCGCATTGTCCTCGGGCCCTTCAATCGTGTCGAAGGCGACCTTGAAATCAGTCTCGATGTCGACGCCGGCCAGGTATTTGCGGCGCGCGTCAACTCGCCGCTGTTTCGCGGTTTCGAGCAGATACTGACCGGTCGCGCGGCTCAGGATGCGCTGGTTGTCGTACCGCGTATCTGCGGCATCTGTTCGGTGGCCCAGTCGGCCGCTGCCGCCGCGGCGCTGGCCGATCTATGCGCTGTCGAAACGCCCTTGAATGGCCGCCTGGCCCGGCATCTGGTGCAGGCGACGGAGAACCTTGCCGACCACCTGACGCATTTCTATCTCTTCTTCATGCCTGATTTTGCCCGCGCCGACTACGCGGACCGCAACTGGCACGCTGCGGTTGCGGGCCGCTTTGCCGCGGTCGCCGGCAGCGCCGCACCGGCAGCACTGGTCGCGCGCGCCAATTTTCTGAAGGTACTCGGATTTCTCGCCGGCAAGTGGCCGCATACCCTGGCTCTGCAGCCCGGCGGTAGCACCCGGGCGATCGGGAGCGCCGAGGTGGTTCGCATCCTGGCCCTGCTGCGCGGCTTCCGCGTCTTTCTCGAAGCCGAACTGCTCGGCGACACGCTGGAGTCTTTCGCGGCACTGACAAGCGAGGCGGAACTGCGCGCCTGGGTTGAGGGGCGTGGCGGCGATTTCCCGAGTTTCCTGCAAGCCGCCTACGACCTGTCGCTGGAAAAAGTCGGCCGCGCCGGTGATGGTTTCCTGTCCTACGGCGCCTATGGGCTGTTCGCCAGCGGCGTCTGGCAGAGGGATGGCGCGGTCGACGCCCTGGAAGCCGGGAAAATCACCGAGGACAGCCATCACGCCTGGTTGGTCGAGGGGCCCCCGCGACTGCCGGCAGAGGGCGAAACCTTCGTCGATGCCGACAAGGCCGGGGCTTACACCTGGTGCAAGGCGCCGCGTTATGGCGGCGGGATTCTCGAGACCGGCGCACTGGCCCGCCAGGTCGTTGCCGGGCAAGCGCTGGCGTGCGATCTGGTCGTTCATCATGGCGCCAGCGTCACCGCTCGCGTCGTCGCCCGCATGATCGAACTGGCCAGCGTCGTGCCTGCGATGGAGTGCTGGGTACGCGCGATCGTTCCCGGCGAGGCGTTCTGCCATGCGGCGGCGCTTCCAGATTCCGGTCAGGGTGTCGGACTGGTCGAAGCGGCACGCGGCAGCCTCGGTCACTGGGTGAGCGTCAACCGTGGCCGCATCGAGCGTTACCAGATCATTGCGCCGACGACCTGGAATTTCTCGCCTCGCGATGCCGCTGGTCGGCCCGGTCCGCTGGAGCAGGCGTTGGTCGGCCTGCCTGCCGGCGAAGGCGCGCCGCCGACCATCCAGCACGTCGTCCGCTCGTTCGATCCGTGTATGGTCTGTACAGTGCATTAGCGTGATACAAGCGCATTCCCGGACACATAATCCGAATTCGCATCCTGGCGGCAACGAATTTTCTCCCTGGTGCGCTGAACCGGGGCGTCGCCACGTTCGGTGGATATCTTTGGTGACGCGGTGTCAAGGCCGGGATAGGGTGAAGGCAATCGCTGGATGATCCTCCATCTGATCCGCCATCCGCAACCTGCCGTTGCTCCCGGCATCTGTTACGGTCGACTCGATGTGGCGGCCGAAGATGCTGCTGCCGTGGCGACGCGTCTGCGAGGTGATCTGGCGTGCGGGCTGCCCGTGTGGAGTAGCCCGTTGCGGCGTTGCCGGGATCTCGCGGAACTGCTGCGACCACAACCGGCAATCGACGAACGCTTGTCCGAAATGGATTTCGGTGCTTGGGAAGGCAGGGCGTGGGACGTCATACCGCGCCACGAACTGGATGCCTGGGCGGCCGATGTCGGCGGTTATGCCCCGCCGGGTGGCGAATCACCCTATCAGTTGCAGCGGCGGGCGCTCGCTTTTGTCTCCGAGTTGAACGTGCCGGAAGGAATAATCGTTACCCACGCTGGCGTCATCCGGGTGCTGCTGGCCCATTGGCATGGATTGCATCTCGCCCAATGGCAGCAACTGGTCTTCGACTACGGATCGTGCACGACCGTGGAAGTCCGCCGGCAGGACTAAAATGGCGGACATGAAAATTGCCATTGTCCGCCAGCGCTACAATCCCTACGGCGGTGCCGAGCGCTTCGTCGAGCGGGCGCTCGGGGCGCTGGCTGGCGAAGGTGCCGAGGTGACCCTGATCACGCGCAACTGGGATGGTGCGCCGCGTGCAGGCTTCAAGCAGATTACCTGTGACCCGCCCTACGGACGGCTGCTGGGCGGGCGGGTCGCACGCGACCGCAGCTTTGCGGCCTGTGCGCAGGCCGAAATGCTGCGTGGTGGTTTCGACATCACCCAGTCACACGAACGGATCCCGGGCTGCATGATCTTCCGCGCCGGCGATGGCGTGCATGCGGCTTGGCTCATGCATCGGGCCCGCGTGCTCGGGCCCTTGCAGCGTCTGGCGCAGCGCATTTCGCCGTACCATCGCTATGTGCTTGCTGCGGAACGGTCAATGTTCGAACACCCTGCGCTGCAGGCGGTAATCTGCAATTCGCCCATGGTGGCTGACGAAATTGGGCGTTATTACGGCGTCGACCGCAGCAGGCTGCAAGTGATCTATAACGGCGTCGATACAGCCGCCTTTCACCCGAACCTTGCCGCCGAATTTCGCGGGGTGACGCGGATGCAGGCAAGTATTCCGGCCGCTGCGCCAGTGCTGCTGTTCGTTGGCAGCGGGTTCGAACGCAAGGGCGTGCCTGCTTTGCTCCGCGCCTTTGCTTTGGCGTCGAACAAGGGTGCGCACCTGGTGATCGTCGGCGCTGACCGAAAGTTCAGGGTAATGCGGATCCTTGCGGCGAAACTGGGCCTTGGCGAGCGTGTGCATTTCACCGGCCCGCTGAAGGATGTCCGTCCCTGGTATGGCGCTGCCGACGGCTTTGTCCTGCCCACGCTGTACGATCCCTGCCCCAATGCGGCGTTGGAGGCGCTGGCCTGCGGGCTGCCTGTTGTCACCAGCACGACCTGCGGGGCGCAGGCCTGGATCAGATCAGGGGAGAACGGCTGGGTTGTCGATGCACTCGACGAATCCACCCTGGCGGCCCGTCTCGACGACCTCTGTGCCCTTGCCGGCAACGTTGCTGCACGCCGGGCGGCGCGCGCCATTGCCGAGCCGCTGTCGCTTTCGGCCATGGCGGAACGCCTGCTGGAGCTTTACCGCGGGCTGGGTGGGGCGTCAGGCGGGAAGGTATAATTCGGCCCATTCATTTTCCCCTCAGGAAGTCGCATGGCCAGTGACATGACCAGCCGCGAGTTGTACATCCGGCTGCTGACCTATGTTCGTCCCTACTGGAAGGCGCTTGTTGTTGCGATGGTGGCGACGGGGCTGTCGTCACTGGCCGAGCCGGTTCTGCCGGCGATGATGAAGAGGATTCTCGACGACGGCTTTTCCAGCGCTGCCGGGCCCTGGGACTGGCTGATCTACCCCCTTGCCATCATGGGCGTATTCCTTCTCCGCGCCTCTTTCGGATTCATTGGCGAGTACCTGATGAGTTGGGTGTCAAACAACGTGGTCACAGAGCTGCGGCAGGCAATGTTTTCGCGCATGATCAGGCTCCCCACGCGTTACTACAGCGACAATCTTTCCGGGCGCCTGATGTCGCGTATCGCCTATGACGTGCAGGGGGTTGCCGGAGCGGCAACCAATGCCCTGACTTCGCTGATAAGGGATACGCTCTCCATTATCGGCCTGATGTCCTGGCTGCTCTACCTGAACTGGAAACTGACCCTGATTACGCTCAGCGTCGTTCCCTTCATCGCGATTGTCGTCCGCATCTTCAGCAAGCGTTTGCGCAATGTTGCCAAGGGCCAGCAGGAGTCGATGGGTAAAATCAGCCAAGTTCTGCAGGAGACCATCGAGGGTCACAAGGTGGTCAAGATTTTCAGTGGCCAGAGCTACGAGGAAGAGCGCTTTCGAAAATCTGCGCAAGAACAGCGCCGGTTTGCCATGCGTGCAGCCATGGCCAGTGCGGCACAAAGCCCGCTCGTTCAGTTCTTCGCCGCCTCGGGCGTGGCGATCATCATGGGTGTCGCCCTCAAGCAAGCGTCCAATGACCAAACCACGGTCGGCAGCTTTGTTTCGTTCATTACCGCAATGCTGATGATCCTGCCGTCCTTGCGCCGGATTACCGATGTCAATGCGCCGATCCAGCGTGGCCTCGCTGCAGCCGAAAGTGTCTTCTCGCTGATCGACGAAGCTGCAGAGGAAGACAATGGCAAGGAAGAACTGGGCCGGGCACAGGGTCTGGTCGAATTCGAGAATGTGACATTCACCTATCCGAGCGCCGAGCGCCCGGCGCTGAATGCGGTGTCGCTGGCCGTCCGACCCGGCGAGTGCGTCGCATTGGTTGGGCCCTCGGGAAGCGGCAAGACGACAGCAGCGAACCTCCTGCCCCGCTTTTATCAAGTGGATCATGGTGTCATCCGTGTCGACGGCCATCCATTGCAGGAGATCTGCCTGAAAAGCCTGCGCGACAACATCGCGCTGGTCAGCCAGGATGTCGTTTTGTTCAACGACACCATTGCCGCCAATATCGCCTACGGTGGCAAGCGGGATGCCACACCCGACGAAATCCGGGCTGCCGCCAGGGCTGCACATGCGCTGGAGTTCATCGATGTCTTGCCGGACGGCCTGGATACGATGATCGGTGAAAATGGCGTCAAGCTGTCCGGCGGTCAGCGTCAGCGTCTGGCCATCGCCCGGGCGCTGCTGAAGGATGCGCCGATCCTGATCCTCGACGAAGCGACCTCGGCGCTCGACACCGAATCAGAGCGTCACGTCCAGGCTGCCCTCGAAGAGCTGATGCGCGGCCGCAGCACGCTGGTGATTGCGCACCGACTGTCGACCATCGAACGTGCCGACCGCATTGTCGCGCTGGCGCATGGCCAGAAGCAGGAAGAGGGCACGCACACGGAGCTGTTGGCGCAAGACGGCCTCTACGCCCGCCTCTACCGGATGCAGAAGGCCGAAGAGGGCTCGGCCTGATGCGGGTATTGCACAGTGAATCGTCGACCGGCTGGGGTGGCCAGGAAAACCGCACGCTAAACGAGATGATCGCGATGCGCGAACGCGGACACGAAATGGCCGTGGTCAGTCGTCCGGGGGCGCGCATTCTGGAGCGGGCGCTGGAGGCCGGTTTCCCGACTCACGCGGTCGACATGCGTGGTGCACTCGACTTGCCGGCCATTATCAGATTGCGTCGCGTGATGCGCGATTTCCGCGCCGACATCGTCAATACCCATAGCGGCCGCGATACACAGCTGGCCGGGATCGCGGCACGGAGCTTGGGCAAGAGGCGCCCGCGGATAGTCCGGACGCGGCATCTGGCGCTGCCAATTACATCAATTCTTACCTACAGAATGCTGACCGACAGGGTTGTCGCGGTCAGCCGTTTCGTGCGCGACTACCTGATTTCTGCCGGCATTCCGTCCCGGCAGGTGGTCGCGGTGCCGACCGGAATAGATCTGGCCAGCTACGTGCCGGTCGTTGGTGGTGGCACGCTACGGGCCGAACTGGGTCTTCCTGCTGGAACGGTCCTGGTCGGTACGGTGGCGATCTTGCGGGTCAAGAAGGGCCATGCCGACCTTCTCCGGGCTGCCAAGCTCGTGCTTCGACGCTTTCCAGAAGTTCATTTCGTAATAGCCGGTGATGGCCCGCAAATGCAAAACCTGCTGCGACTGATCGGCGAACTCGGACTGGAGTCGCGGGTTCACATGCTCGGACTGCGCCGAGACGTTACAAACGTTCTCCAGTCGCTTGACCTGTTTGCTCTGCCGACCCATCAGGAAGCCTTGGGTACCGCCTTTGTGGAGGCTGGTGCCGTGGGCCTTCCGGTTGTGGCGACTAATGTAGACGGTGTGCCGGAGGTGGTCGCCCAAGGTGAAACAGGGGTCCTCGTGTCGCCAGGAGATCCGGCGGCGCTGGCGGAAGCGATCAGCGGATTTCTGGAAGACCCGGTGCGCCGGAGGCAATTCGGGGATAACGCGCGGCGCCATGTCGCCAGGGACTTTTCCTGCGAAGTCATGGCTCGACGCATGGAGGAGCTATACACGGGTTTGCTCGAGAATTGATGTCGAAGGCCGCCGCCCTGCCGATCCTGATGTACCACCACGTCAGCCCGAACCCGGGCCTGGTGACGGTTGCTCCGGCGACTTTCCGCGAGCACATGGAAGCACTGGCCCGTGCAGGCTGGCGCACGGTGGGACTGGATGCGGCCGCAGTTTTCTTCCGCGGAGAAGCGTTGCCCGCCAAGACCTGCATCGTGACTTTCGACGACGCCTATCTTGACAACCAGGTACATGCCGCTCCGGTTCTCGCAGATTGCGGCTTCAGGGCAGCCATTTTCGCTGTCACGGGCTGGATGGGAGAGGGGCCGGTTCGCGATGGTGATCAGGAAACGCCGGATCACCGCGAGTGCAAGCGGCGGATTGCAACCGGCGATGGCGATAGCGTCATCCTGCGCTGGTCGGAGGCCGAGAGGCTACAGGCGGCCGGAACCTTCGAATTTCATTCACACACCCATACGCATATCCGCTGGGACAAGACACTGGAAGACGCAGAACAACGCGAGCGCGCGCTGGCAAGCGATCTCGTTGCATCACGAAGTGCACTCGAAACCCGGCTTGGCGTGGTCAGCCGCCACCTTTGCTGGCCGCAGGGCTACCACGACGATTTGTACATTGCAACGGCCAAGGGGTTGGGGTTCGATCATTTGTATACTACCCGGCCCAGGATAAATAGAGCGAATTCGGCAGTCGACCGCATCGGCCGCTTCGTGACCAAGGAAAGGTCAGGTGCCTGGTTGTTGCGCCGCACCCAGCTATACGCTTCCCCGTGGCTTGGGGGCCTCTATTGCGCGATGCGCTCCGCAGGATGAGCGACAAGCTGCTCCGATGACAACACGACTTGAACTGACCGGGCCGATCAAGCGCATTCTGGTGATCAACGTCGCGCGGATCGGTGACACGATTCTGGCTGTTCCAGTGTTCCGGGTGTTACGCGAGGCCTATCCGCAGGCCGAAATTGTCTGCCTTGCGCACCCCAAGCGTGTTGAGGTCCTTCAGGGGTTGCCGCACATCGACCGAAGCAGCGGCATCACAAAGCATTCGGCACCGTTCATGGGCTGGCTGGGTGAGAGTTACGATATGGCTCTGGTATTTGGCCATGAACTGTCCCTTTTGAAATATGCGTTGCGGACCGCGCGGCAGGTGATTGCCCTGCCCAGCGGCAACGCCGCAGTGGACCGCAAGCTATTTGCCGTTGTCGCCGATGAAGGCGTTGTTCATGCGGTCGAGGATCGCCTGCGCTGGCTCAAACCCCTCGGACTGCGGCCGAGCGTGCGCTGCCTCGATTACGCTCCAAGTGCTGCTGAGCAAAGTTGGGCTATCGCCGAACGGAAGCGATTGGCGCCGACTGCAGAGCCACTGGTTGGGTTTCAGATCGCAAGCTTTCCAACGAAGGCCTACCGCAACTGGCCAGGAAATTCGTTTGCTGAGTTGGCCAGAAGACTGCTCTTGGCCCATCCGCAGGCACAGATACTGATCTTCGGCGATGCCACCGACGCAGCGGCCAGTGAAGCACTCGCTGCAACCTGCAACGGACGTGCTCACAGTCTTGCAGGCAAGCTGGCGTTGAGGCAGTCTATCGCCATGATGCAGCAGCTCGATCTTTACATTGGTGTCGATACCGGCCCGACGCATCTGGCCGGTGCTCTCGGGTTGCCAATGGTCGCCCTATACCATTGTCTGCATCCGGGTCGTTATCTGGCGCCGCTTGACCATCCGAACTTTCTTGGTGTTGTCGAGCACCCGGCGGCTGGCGGCGACTGCACGCCGACACGTACAATGGCTGAGATCGGTGTCGATAGGGTCTGGGAGCAGGTACAGGCAGCCTTGCAAGGCTTGCCGGAGAAAGAACGATGAACATTGCGTTCATTGACGTAACAACGACAGTCTTCGTCGGTGGCATCCAGACGGCGGTTTGGCAGCTTGCGATTGCGCTTGCCGACCTCGGGCACAAGGTCAGTATCTACGGTGGTGAAGGAAATAACCGCGCCGACCTCGATGGTCGTGACATCGTTGTGCGCACCTACGCCTTCACGCCTCGCGAAAAATTCCCGAATTTCGGGACACGCTTTCGCAAACTCGCCGAGCGTCTGAGTTTTGCCCGCCACGCGCGAAGCGAAGTGATTGCCGCCAGCCATGACTGGGTCATCCTGACCAAGCCACTGGATTTCTTCTGGCCGCAGCTGATGCCGTCCGGACATCCGACCCGCTTCGCCTTCATGAGCGGCGGCACCGATTTCATGCGCGGCGATCGCTGGCTGGCAAAGCGCCTTGACGTGCTTGTCGCCTGCAGTCATTTCAACGCGCAGCAGAACTATAGCCGATTCAAGAGGCCGGTCGCCGTGATGTTCAATGGGGTTGATATTGGCCGCTTTCGACCCGGGCAGCGTGACGAACAACGGTGGCAGCGTCTTGGATTCACTAGTGACGAAGTGGTGTTTGTTTTTGCCGGCCGTGTCATTGGCTTGAAGGGGCTGGAAGTTGCGGTGCGGGCGCTGCCAATGGTTTCCGGGATTCCGGTCAAACTGCTCATTGTTGGCGACGGGAATGCGGTTCCACGGTTGAAGTTATTGGCTTCCGAGCTCGGTGTTGCAGGACGGGTCATTTTTCATCCAGCGGTAGGCCATGATGAACTCCCTGCCCTTTATGCCTGTGCCGACGTCGGCATTTTCCCGGCACTCGGCGAGGAAGCATTTGGAATTGCTGTCGCCGAGGCCATGGCGTGTGGATTGCCGGTGGTGGCGAGTTACAACGGCGGGATGCCGGAGGTCGTTGGTAACGAAGGAAGTTGTGGCGAACTTTTTTCGCTGGGTGACATCGATGCCTGCGCCAAGGCCATGAAGAGATTGGCGCTATCTGCTGAACTGCGCTGTCAAATGGGGCAGGCAGCTCACGAGCGAATTGCCAAACGTTTTACCTGGGGCCTTGCTGCGCAGCGTTTGCTGACCTCGATCGGTGTCGACACTGTGGGCGCGGAGTTGCGTGAGGAAAGCTGACTGCGCCGCTTGGCAAAGACTGTCCTGCACGCCGGCGACCCAGGTGTGCAGGCCTTGGAATTTTTCCGATTACAATCCCGTGGCGAAGGGGAATTGCCATCTATCCAGGCAGCAAGGCGCTGCTGAGGTCGTTGTTGTCCTAACGAACCTGGTCCTCATGGAGTCGGCGAACAGTCGTCGGGCACTCGTTGGAACGCCGGGAACGTGCAAACCATCCTTGAATGAATGCAAGAAGCTGCGCAATTCAGGTGCAGTTCGCATTCCGGAGATCAGGGTGAAATCGAGGATATGTTGAACGAGGTATCGCCGCTCAGGCTCCAGCGGGAAAATCAGGCGACAGGCAAATGAACGACTCCGAGATTGCTGGCCGGCGGATGTTCACCGGCATGCGATGGTATGAAATGCCGCTGTTGGCGTATTTCATGCTCCACTATTTTCCACCGGGGCCGCCCGCTCTGGCGAATGCCTGCCTGTTTCTCGCGCTGGTAGGGGTGGGGTGGGATTGCCGCCATCGCGTTGCGGAAAAGGTCGCGATATGTACTCATCCACTGGCATGGATCTGGCTGGCGCTGCTTGTGGTGCTTGGCCTGAGCATTTGGCAGGCGCCGCCGGCTTTGCAAATGGAGAGTTGGAATCGTTATCGCAGCGAGATCGGCAAAGGCTTGCTGTTCGGAATCATCCTTGCGGTTCATCTCGATGATGAAGACAAGGCACGCCGTCTTCTCTGGGGTGGAATGGTCGCCGGCGTGCTCATCGGGGTTCATGCTTTTTGGGTGATTGTCCGGGAGGTGCTGCATACCGGTCAAATACCGCGCACCCGCGACTACCTGTACTGGTTGGTAGGGTTTTTCCCGTTCGCTTTGGGCGCTTACGCTTTTGTCCCTCGCTGGCGCTGGCTGGCAGCCGTCTCGGCAGTAAGCATTGTCGCCTTGGCTGTCCTGACCTCCTTCCGTGGTGCACTCCTCGCATTGGGCGTCATGGCGTTGCTGTTTCTGTGTTTTGCTCGACTCTGGCGCCTGCTCCTGCTTGCTGCGGTACTCGCTGTGGCGACTGTGGCTTATGTTGCAATGTATTTTCCGAATCGCGCCGAGCAAGTCATTGCGCAGCTTCAGAAGACCGACACAAGTGGTCGTGTGGGCAGCCACTGGCTGCCGGCCTGGCAACTATCCCTGGAGTCCCCTTGGTTGGGTCATGGGTATGGGCACAAGGTGTTCGGTCATGCGGTTCATGACGGAGTGGCTGCGCATCCTGAGTGGTTGCCGCCCGGCGAGTCGCCAGTCACCTGGTACCCCAGCAGTGCGCACAACTTTACGCTGGAAGTGCTTTTCTCAGCTGGCTTCCCGGGGGGCATACTGCTTCTGGCGTTTGTGGCAGCGATGCTGTGTTACCTGGCGCCTCCCGTATGGCGAATGCGTCGCAATCTCCTGGCGCATCCGATGCTCGCCTTGGCGGCAGTCGTGCTGATTGCGTTCATCGGCAACGTACTCATCCTCGCTCAACTGGAAATGCCGGAATGGCGAACGCTGGCAGCGCAGGTAGGCATAGCACTGGCGTTTCTGTCTTTCTTGCCCAAGCTGGTTCAGTTTGAAATGCAAGGAAAGAAGGCGAGTGCTGATGTGCCGGTATAGCTCCCACCGATAGGGCTCAGGAAAATGCATTCAAAGCGATTCCATCTGCTCTATGTCTTTCCCGAGCCCTTGCCGCTGAGCCGGGCACGCGGTGTTCAGGTTGCACATTTCGTGAATGCGCTGGCGCAGCAGGGCGCCCAGGTGACGCTGGCTTACGTGCCATCGGGCAGCGAGCATCCTTTTGCCCCGTTGGGCATCGAAGTTCCCGACGGGGTCGTCCTGTTGCCGCTTTCGCGTCAATTACCGGGACTGCTGGGCGCCCTATCGATCAAGTCGCACCGTCTGTTCATGTGGCGCCTGGCGCGCTGGATCCGGAACTCGGTCAAGACGGGAACCGCGCCTGACATGGTGTTCTTCAGGCATGTCAAGGCTGCTGCGTGGTGTTGCGATGCCTTTCCCTGGTTGTCGCTGGCTTATGAGGCCCATGAGGTATTTGCGCAAACCGCCAAGCCGAGCCAGCGGATACGGATTTCTTCGCTGGAAAGAAGGGTATTGAACAGAGCATTGCTGGTCGTTGCAAACTCGCAGGGGTCGGCCGATGGCCTAAGGCAGACCCATGCGGTCCGGCGGTCCATTGTCGTATTGCCGAATGGTGTTGCTTATCCCGGCAGCCTTCCGCAGAAGGATTGGGACGATGCTTCAAGGCGGATAGTCTACGCGGGTAGTCTCTTTGGGTGGAAGGGCGTCGATGACCTGGTGGATGCGTTCAATTTCCTGCCGGGTTATCGGCTGAGTGTCATCGGCGGCACCCCAGAACAGGTTCAGCGTTTGAAAGAGCGTCAGAATGGTGGCGGTGGTGAGATCGAATTCCTTGGGCAGCAGCCGCATTACGAGGTTCAAAATCGATTGGCGACGGCGTGCATTGCCGTGCTGCCGAATCGCTCTGACAAGGATAGTGAGTTCACCTCCCCCTTGAAGTTGTTTGAGTACCTGGCTTCAGGATGCGCGGTAGTGGCCACCGACCTTCCGGCAATGCGCGAGGTGCTGGGCGCCAATGATGCCGTCTGGGCGCGGCCGGGCGATCCGGTCTCCTTGGCGGGTGCCATCACGTTAGCCTGTGGGTCGCCCGCGAGTTTGGGGCAACTTGGTTCCCGTGGGCGCGTCTTGGTGCGCGACAAGACTTGGGTGCGCCGTGCCGACAGCTTTCTTGCTCATGCAGGCGAGTCGCTGGGAACTGAGAGCGGTCGCACAAGGGGCGAACACTGATGCTTCTGGCCTTGGGAGACAGATCTTGCCGTTTCATCATGGGCAGTTTCGGCAACAACCTGCTCCAAGATTGCTGAGACGATGAATATGCGCTGCGATATTGTCATCGCCACATGGAATGCCGTCGTCATGACGCGAGCGGCCCTCGAGAGCATCAGGAGAGAAGCCAATATTGCTTATCGATTGGTTCTGGTTGACAACTCGGATGAACCCGATGCGCGCGCCTGGTTCCGCGGTATTGCCGCTTCCGGTGAGTTTGGAGAGACGCTCCTGATTCAGAACGATGAAAATCTCGGGTGGCTGAAAGCGACCAATATCGGCTTGCGGCACGCAGATGCAGAGTTCGTCTGCCTGCTTAACAATGACGTGGTTTGCGGTACCGATTGGCTGCGTCGATGCGTGGCATTGATGCAACGCGAGCCGGACATTGCAATCGTCAATCCGCGCGGCAACGAGCGCAGCGAGAATTGTCTGGTCAAGGACGTGAATGGCTATGCGCGGAAACTGGCGCACGAACAGGACAGGCGTTTTACCGAACTTGACCACTGTTCCGGATTTTGCATGGTCGTGCGAGGCGCGCTGTTCAGGGAGATCGGGCTGCTCGACGAAATTTTCGACGGGGGTTACTACGAGGACAACGATTTCAGCCATCGGGCTCAAGCTGCTGGATATCGTTGTGCGCAGTGTGACGATGCCTTTGTCTTGCATCTCGTCAGTCAATCATTCAAGAAAATGCCTGCGGAACTGAAGCGCGAGATGATTGCGCGGAATCGGGAAATCTGTCGAAGCCGCTGGGGCATTCGTCGCTCGCAGTTACTCCTCTTGCGCAACGATCCGGTTTCTGCCGATGACTTGATAGTGCTGATCCGCCGGCACAGGATCTATCTGATCGACAACGGGCATATCCCGGAGGCGGTAAGAAGCTTTCGCCACCAAAATCTGACGCTGTTGCACCCCCCCTGGTGGGGGGAGCACCTCTATTTCATCCTGCAAAGTCGATACCTCTCTCGCAAGAAGCGCATTGATGAGGCGCACATTCTCTACACCTCAGTCAGGGACCAGATTCATTGAGCGCTTTCCCTTGGTTGTTTGAGCGGCCTGCGCGTCGTCGAAGCGCCGGCAAGACACCTTATCGCCCTGACATTGATGGCTTGCGGGCCCTGGCAATCCTGTCTGTGATGCTGTTCCACGCGTTTCCGAATCTGTTGCGGGGCGGATTTGTCGGGGTGGACATCTTCTTCGTGATTTCCGGCTTTCTGATTTCGCGCATTGTGTTCACTGGGCTCGCCAGAGGCAGTTTCAGTTTCGTGAACTTTTACGTTCATCGAATCCGCCGAATATTTCCAGCCATGATCGTTGTCTTGGTTTGCGCACTTGGCCTCGGTTGGGCCGCAATGCTTGCAGGCGAGTATCGGATGCTCGGAAAGCACGTTGCCGGAGGCATTGGATTCATCGCCAACATCTTGTTGTGGGGAGAGGATAGTTATTTCGGTACGGCGTCGGAATTGAAACCGCTCATGCACCTGTGGTCGCTCGGGATTGAGGAGCAGTTCTATCTGTTTTTTCCGGTTCTTCTGGTAGTGCTGTGGCGAATCAGATTCAGCCTGTGGCTGACCATGGCAGCGTTAATTACCTTATCCTTCTGGGCGAATCTCCTTTGGATGAACAAGGATGCTGCCGGGGCCTTTTTTCTGCCACATACGCGCGTCTGGGAGTTGCTGGCGGGCGGGCTGCTGGCCTATGGCCATGTCTTTAGGGTTGAGTGGCAGTTGTCGCCGAATCGCGGTGTTCTGCTCCGGAACCTTGTGCAGAACACCGAATTGCGTTCTTCACTGGGGTTGATTCTTCTGGCGGCAGGGCTGTTGGTCATCAACAAGGGCAGCAACTTCCCGGGGTATTGGGCGCTTCTCCCCGTTGCCGGGGCCTGGCTGGTCATCGCTGCGGGACCTCGTGCCTGGGTCAACCGCCATCTGTTCGCCAATCGCGGCATGGTCTTTGTTGGCCTGATCAGTTATCCGCTCTACCTTTGGCACTGGCCGATCCTCTCGTTCTTGCGGTTGCTGGAGGGCAGGGTGCCGTCAATACCTGTCCGGATCGGGGCTCTGGCGTTGACCTTTGTGCTGGCGTGGCTGACCTACCACTATGTTGAACGCCCATTGCGTTTTGGCGGAGCCGTTCGCACCAAGGCTGCCGGCCTTCTGGTTGCCGGCATGTTGTTGGGGATTGCCGGCATCGCGATCTACCATCTCGACGGGTTGCCGGGGCGTGACGTCGAGCTGCAGTTCGGAAAGTATCAGCAGGAAGTCGGACACAAACTTTACTTTGAGGAGATGGCGAAATTCCCTCCCTGCGATTTGCCGGGGACTTCCGGCGTCAAGGATTGCTGGCAGACCGGAGGTGTGGCGCAGAAGAAAACGGTAGCGATCATTGGGGACAGCCATGGCGCGGATATCTTCATCGGCTTGGCAGCGCATTTGCCAGAGAGCGAGAACGTCGCCTATTTCCAGGTTGTCTGCTACCCGTTTGTTGGAATTACAGGGAATGATACCTGTCCCGCGGTTGTGCCGGCAGTCGATCACATCGTCGCCGACAAGGACATCAGGACGGTGATCCTTTCGAACTATTGGGCGATGAGGCTGAGGGACAAGAAGATCCGTTTTGAGCGCGAGCTTGAAAACAGGAACCGCACTGATATTTACGAGAAGCTCCTGGCGCTCACGCTTGACAGACTGATTGGCGCAGGCAAGGAGGTAGTGTTCGCAGTCGATGTTCCCGACCTGGATTTTCCTCCCGAAGCCTGTCTGCCCTCGCGCCCGCTGGCAATTACGCAGCGCGTGCCTGGAAAGGACTGCCTGATCCCGAGAGCGAACGTCGAGGGCAGGGCGCACACTTACCTTGCTGCCACCCAAAGGGTTCTGGCCAATTATCCCCAAGTCAGGCTGTGGGATCCTTACCCAAGGCTCTGCAACGATACCGACTGTCTTGTGGTCAGCGAGGGCACGCTTTTCTACCGGGATGACAACCATCTTTCCCCACAGGCGGCGCGCTGGCTGTTCCAGTCTCTTTGGCGAACTGTTGAACCGGACGCCATGCCGTCAAGGTAGCGACGGCCCTGTCATCGACCCCGTGGCCTGTGGCTAATTGCGCTTGTTCAGCAGGATTGCCTTGGCGGCCCGCCGAACAGCACTCCAGTGCGACCAGTGAGCGGCCCGATATTGCTTCTGGATGGCGCTTAGCTTGGCCAATGACTCGCTTCCCGCGACGCCCTTGATCCCGAGCATGTACAGGTCATGGCTCTTCCAGTTGCAGGCAAACATGCAACAGAGTCCGTCAGTCGCTCCCGCTTGCTTGAAGTCGCGTGCGGTCAGGTTACGGTAATAGTTCCATCCAAGCTCCACGGTAAGCGGCGATGAGTCCGGGCTCGTTCGCGCGGTTCCATGCTCGCCGCGTCCCAGGGTGGCGCAGGTCATCACCACCAGACCCCCAGGCTTGCAGACACGAACCATGTTCTTCATGGTTTCCGCCCAATGCGGGTTATGTTCCATAACCTCGCAACTGATTACAACATCGTAGCTGTCATCGGGTGCATCGTAGTCTTGCCCTTGGCAGACTACGTCGACACCAGGTCCCGGAGCGACGTCGATACCCGTGTAGGTGCAGTCGATGAACTGCGAACGTATCGAGCCATTTATGTCCAGGCTGCCAATTTCAAGGACATGTTTGTGAGAAAAGTAGTCTTGAAATTCACGGCGCACGAGCGCGATAAAGTCTTGCTGTCCTTTGTGTGCCATCTTCAGTAAGCTCGATCAGGTATCAGATTATAGGTTCTCAATGCGCTGCCTCCCAGTTCGGCCCGATGCCGACCTCGACGACCAGCGGAACCTTCAGTGTCGCCACATTACCCATCAGCCGGGGCAGGTGGGTGCGGATTTCCATCAGTTCATCGTCGGGCGCTTCCAGCACCAGTTCGTCATGCACCTGCAGGACCAGGCGGGATTTGCGGGCCGACTGTTCCAGCCAGTTGCTGACGGCGATCATCGCCATCTTGATCAGGTCGGCGGCCGTTCCCTGCATCGGCGCGTTGATCGCAGCGCGCTCCGCAGCCTGGCGGCGGTTGCCGTTGCTCGAGCGGATTTCCGAAAACCACAGGCGGCGGCCGAAGGCGGTTTCGACGTAGCCCAACTGGCGCGCCCAATTGCGCGCTTCTTCCATGTAGCGGGCGACGCCGGGGTAGCGCGCGAAGTAGCGGTCGATGTAGGTCTGCGCGGCGCTGCGCTCGAGGCCGAGCTGGCGGGCGAGGCCGAAGGCGCTCATCCCGTAGATCAGGCCGAAGTTGATGCTCTTGGCGACGCGGCGCTGGTCGGGACCGACTTCCAGCGGGGTGACGCCAAAGATCTCGCCGGCGGTGGCGCGGTGTACGTCCTCGCCCTGGGCAAATGCCTCGAGCAGGCGCTCGTCGCCCGACAAGTGGGCCATGATGCGCAGTTCGATCTGCGAGTAGTCCGCGGAAACGATGCTATGGTCTTCCGGGGCGACGAAGGCGGTGCGGATGCGCCGGCCTTCTTCGGTGCGGACCGGAATGTTCTGCAGGTTGGGATCGCTGGAAGCGAGCCGCCCGGTCACCACCGAGGCCTGCGAGAAGTGCGTGTGCACGCGGCCGGTGTCGGGGTTGATCATGCGCGGCAGCTTGTCTGTGTAGGTGCCCTTGAGCTTGGCCAGGCTGCGGTGTTCGAGCAGCAACTTGGGCAGCGGGTAGTCGAGCGCGAGCTCGGAGAGCACCTCCTCGTCAGTCGACGGGCCGCCGGACGCGGTTTTTTTCTTGACCGGCAGGCCGAGCTTGGTGAACAGGATCTCGCCGAGCTGCTTGGGCGAGGCCAGGTTGAACGGCTGGCCAGCCAGTTCATGGGCCCGCGCTTCAAGGGTCATGATCTTCTGGCCGATCTCGTGGCTTTGCCGGGCAAGCTGCTCACCGTCGATCAGGATGCCGGTGCGTTCCATCTGCCAGATCACCTGGCGGGCCGGCATTTCGAGGTCGTGGTAAATGGCCGAAAGACCGCCTTCGCCGGCGAACCGGGGGTGCAGCGCCTGGTGGACGCGCAGTGTCACGTCGGCGTCTTCGGCGGCGTAGGTTGCGGCGCGCTCAATATCCACCTGATCAAAAGTAATTTGCCTGGCGCCCTTGCCGCACAGATCTTCGTAGGCGATCGTGGCGAGGCCGAGGTGACGGGTGCACAGTTGGCCGAGGTCGTGGCCCTTGTCCGATTCCAGCACGTAGGATTGCAGCATGGTGTCATGGGCAACGCCGGCGAGGGCGATCCCGTGGTTGGCCAGGACGTGCTGGTCGTATTTGGCGTTCTGCAGCACCTTCCTGTGGTCGGCAGCTTCCAGCCAAGGCTTCAGGCGGGCGAGAGCTTGGTCGCGCGACAGCTGATCCGGGGCGCCGGGGGCGGTATGGGCGAGCGGGATGTAGCAGGCTTCGCCGGCCTTGACCGACAGCGAAATGCCGACAACGCGGGCGGCGAACGGGTCGAGGCTGGTGGTTTCGGTGTCGAGCGCGGTTAGGTCGGCGGCTTCGATCTTCGCCAGCCAGACCTCGAACTGCGGCCAGCTGAAGACGGTTTCATAGCTGACGGGTATGGCCCCCTGCAGCGGGGTGCCGGCTGTCGCCGGTCCGGTCACCACGGTGTCGGCCGCCGGGGCGTCCAGTTCCCGAAGCCAGGTGCGGAATTCGTAGCGGCCATAAAGTCCGCGCAAGGTTCCAGTATCTCGGGCGGTGGTGGTCAACGCGGTCGGGGGCGGCAGGTTCGCGAGGTCACAGGCAACGGTGACCAACCTCCGCCCGAGCGGAACAAATTCGAGATGGTCACGCAGGTTCTGGCCGACGGTGCCGCCGATTTCGTCGGCATGGGCAATGATACCGTCGAGTGAGCCGTATTGTTCCAGCCACTTTACGGCAGTCTTCGGGCCGCATTTCTGGACCCCCGGCACGCCATCGACCGGGTCGCCGACCAACGTCAGATAATCGACGATACGGTTCGGCGCGATCCCAAATTTCTGCACGACGCCGGCTTCGTCGAGCAGTTCGTTGCTCATCGTGTTGTACCAGCGGACCTTCGGGCCGACCAGTTGGGTGAGGTCCTTGTCGCCGGTGGAAATCAGGGTTTCGATGCCGTCGACCGCAGCAGCCGTCGCCAGAGTGCCAATCACGTCGTCGGCTTCGACGCCATCGACCATCAGCACCGGCCAGCCCGCAGCCTTGATCGCGGCGTGGATGGGCTCGATCTGCCTGACCAGATCCTCGGGCATCGGTGGCCGGTGCGATTTGTATTCGGGATACCAATCGTCACGGAAGGTCTTGCCCTTGGCATCGAAGACGACAGCCTTGTAGTCCGCCTTGTAGTCGCTTTCCAGCCGGCGTAGCATGTTGAGAACACCGTAGAGCGCGCCGGTCGGCTCGCCGGCCTGGTTGCGCAGGTCGGGCAGGGCGTGGAACGCGCGGTAGAGGTAGGACGAGCCGTCCACCAACAACAAGAGAGGCATGAATCGTGACGGAAAGCGAAAAACTGGTGATGGGCGTGGAATCCGAAGCCTTGCTGCAGTCGGCGTCGGCGCGTGAATCCTGGCGAATTTTCGGCATTATGTCAGAGTTCGTCGAGGCGACCGAACGTCTGGCGCCGATCAAGCCGGCCGTGACCATTTTCGGCAGCGCACGCGTGGTGCCGGGCTCGCCGTACTACGATCTTGCCGAACGAACGGCGCGACTTCTCTCGGATTCCGGATTCTCGGTGATCTCGGGCGGTGGCCCCGGCATCATGGAGGCGGCCAACAAGGGCGCCTATTTCGGCAAGTCGCCTTCGGTCGGGTTGAACATCCAGTTGCCACACGAACAGCAATCCAACCCGTATCAGGATATTTCACAGACATTCCGCCACTTCTTCGCGCGCAAGTACATGTTCGTCCGCTTTGCCAGCGCCTATGTCGTGATGCCTGGCGGTTTCGGCACGCTCGATGAGTTGATGGAAGCGCTCACGCTCATCCAGACCGGCAAGGCGCGCAAGATTCCGCTGATCCTTGTCTGTTCGGAGTTCTGGCAGGGGATGATTGACTGGTTCATGGATCGACTGGTCAAGGAGAGTATGGTCGACCCTCGGGACATCGATCTCATCCAGTTGATCGATGAGCCGGAACTGGTCGTCGAAGCGATATTCAAACACTATGAGGCTCGCCCGTTCGGTCCGTTGCCCAGCGAGCGTGAGTTGATGCTCAACCTGTAATAGAATCGGGGACAGATCTTCAAGGATATTTCCATGCGCCCACTAATTCCCGTCATCCTGCTTGCTGCCTTGCCCGTTTTCGCCCAGCAAGGCAATCTTCAGCCGCTGCCTGCTGTGCCGCCGCCTCCGCCGGGCATGGAAGCCTTCGATGCTACGCTCGAGCCTCAGGTCACCATCGTCAAGACAGAATCCGAGACTCGCGAAGAATATCGTCAGAATGGCAAGCTCTACATGATCAAGGTGACGCCGGCCTTTGGTCCTGATTATTACCTCGTCGATCAGCAGGGGGATGGCAATTTCATCCAGCAGGATGGCCCCAGCGCCAACCTGACGCCCGCGACGTGGAAAGTCTATTCGTGGTAGCCGCTTGTCGGTCTATACGGCAGTTGCCAGGGAAGAGTTAGGCTCCTGGCTTGCGCCACTCGGTATTGGCGCACCGAGTGAGCTGTCCGGCATCGCGGCCGGCATGCAAAATTCGAACTTTTTCGTGGGTGTCGGCAGTCGCCGCTGGGTACTGACGATCTTCGAAAGCCTGACATCGCGCGAACTCGATTTCTGCCTGGCATTGCAGGACCATCTAGCGGCGCGCGGGATTCCCTGTCCGCGACCGTTGGCCACCGGCGACGGTCGCTTCTGGCGGCTGCTGGCCGGAAAGCCGGCAGCGCTTTTCACCTGTTTGCCTGGCGCCTGCATCGAGATTCCGACTGCAGCGCATTGCCGGGCTCTCGGTGAAATGCTGGCGCGCCTGCATCTGGCCGGCGCTGATTTTCCGTCGCCCTTGCCCAATCCCTGCGGCCAGGAGTGGCGTGAGCGTACCGGGCACGCATTGGCCGCGCAACTGACGAGCGACGAGCGCGGTCGACTCCTCGCGGAGCTCGATTTTCAGTCCGCGCAAGACTATTCTGGCCTGCCGTGCGGGATCATTCATGCTGACCTGTTTCGCGACAACGTCCTGTGGCAGGACGCCGGACAACTGTCCGGGGTGCTCGACTTCTACTTCGCCGGCGCAGACTGCATGCTCTTCGATCTGGCGGTGGCGGCCAACGACTGGTGCGCCGACGATGGCCAACTCGCTGCCCTGATTGCCGGTTACAGCGCACTGCGGCAGTTGACACCGGGCGAGGAGACTGCCTGGCTGGCGCTACGGCGGGCCGCCGCGTTGCGCTTCTGGCTGCTGCGACTCGATGTGCGGCACCACCCGCGCCCCGGCGCTGTGGTAACGATCAAGGACCCGGACCATTTTGGTCGACTCCTTCAGCGTCTTTGCCTTGCTCCGGAAGGCATGCCCCGTTAGCATCCCGGTATGGAAGAAAGTACGCAAATTCAGGTGGTCCCGCCAGCCTTCACCGGTGCCAGCCGGGAGGTCGATCCCGGCGCCTGTTTCGAATGGCTGCGCCAGGGCTGGCTGCTGTTCATCGCCAATCCCGGGACATGGATCGGCAGCGCGGTGCTGATGATGGTGATCGTGCTGGGAGTGCAGATCGTTCCGGTCTTCGGCCAGATCGCGGTCAGCGTCCTGCTACCGGTCTTCGCCGGCGGGCTGCTGTTGCTGAGCCGGCACCAGCATGCCGACGGCAACGCCGAAATCGCCGATTTGTTCGCCGGTTTTCACCACAATGCGGGCGGTCTGGTGATGATTGGCGTCTATTTTGCGACGGGCATTTTCGGTATCGCGTTTCTCGCCTTCATGTTGGTCAGCGGCGGCGTCCTCGGCGGCGTGATCACCGGCCGCATCGCCGGATTCGGAATTGCCCTCGGGGGTGTCATGATCGCCAGCTTGCTGGCGTTCATCCTGTCGATCCCGGTCCTTATGGCGACATGGTTCGCGCCGGCACTGGTCTTCTTTCACGACATGCAACCGTTGCCGGCGATGAAGGCCAGCCTTGCCGCCGGGGTCAAGAACTGGGTGGCGATGCTCCTCTTTGCGCTGCTCCTGACGGTTGCCATGTTCTTCGCCACGCTCCCGTTCTTCGTCGGCTTCCTGTTGCTGATTCCAATCTTCAATGGCGCGATCTACGCCTCCTACCTCGATATTTTCGAGGGGACCTGACCATGCATGCGCAGAAACTTCCGGCAGCGGCCGGCTGGCGTTGGCTCGATGCCGGCTTTGCGATCTTCCGGCGCAATCCGCCCTTGCTCGCCATGCTGGTCGTCAGCTACTGGCTGACCGTGATCTTTCTCAACCTGGTGCCGATCATAGGCGCCGTGGCAGCGTCGATGATCATCCCCGGCCTGACGGTCGGCCTGATGCAGGCGGCGCGCGATCTCGACCAGGGCAAGCTGGTCGGCCTGCAGACGCTGTTCGGTGGCCTCAAGCATAACCCCCGTACGCTGCTCTTACTCGGCGCGCTCTATCTATGTTGCACCCTGGCCGTTTTGGGTCTCTCCGCGCTGCTCGACGGCGGTGATCTGCTGCGCCTCATCCTGTCCACCGCGCCCGCCGACAGGGAGGCTCTGGAAAGTGGCAGCTTCCTGTTGCCGTCAGTGTTTGTCATGACGCTGATGACGCCGGTCCTGATGGCCTGGTGGTTCGCCCCGGTGCTGGCCGCCTGGCACGGCCAGAGCGTCGGCAAGTCGCTGTTCTTCAGTTTCGTCGCCTGCTGGATAAACTGGCGCGCCTTTCTCGCCTTTGGCGCTGCGCTGATCATGGTCGCCGGCATTTTGCCGGGGCTCCTTTTCGCCCTGCTCGCGGGCGTGTTTTCCGGGGGCCAGGGGAGCTTCGTCGGCAGTTTCATCATCATGCCGCTGATGGTCGTGATCGCGCTGTGCGTGTTCTCGACCGTCTATGCCAGCTTCTATGCCAGCTACCGCGACATTTTCGGTCAACCTGAAATTGTCTGAACCGCTCGGCATCTTCGGTGGCACCTTCGACCCCGTGCATTTCGGCCACCTGCGGCTGGCCGAGGAGGCGCTCGACCGCCTCGGCCTCGGCAGCGTGCGCTGGATACCGGCCGGGCAGCCGCCGCATCGCGGCGTGCCGCAGGTCATGGCGCGACAGCGTCTGGAGATGGTGCTGCGGTCGACGGCGGAAAACGACCGTTTCTCAGTCGATGCCGGCGAGGTCGGTGCCGCCGTCCCGAGTTATACCGTGGATACCCTGCAACGCCTGCGCGCCGAATTGGGAGGCGACAAATCGCTGGTCCTGCTGGTTGGCGCCGACGCCTTTGGCGGTCTGACGACCTGGCACTGCTGGCGCGACATCTTCACGCTCGCCCACGTTGCCGTGTCTCACCGGCCCGGCTTTCCGATCGAGGTCGCCAGCCTGCCGCATGAACTGGCCACCGAATTCAGCGACCGTCGGCTGCCCGATCCTGGCGGTTTGCGGGCGGCGCCTGGCGGCGGCATCGTCGCCTTCGCGATGACCCAGCTCGCCATATCGGCGACCCATATCCGCAAGCTGCTGGCGACCGGGCATTCTGCCCGCTATTTGCTGCCGGACAGTGTTCTCGACTACATTAGCCTTCACCAACTCTACAGAGACAGGCTCTAGCCCCCGATGGAAATCCACAAGCTGCAAAAACTCGTCGTTTCGGCCCTCGAAGACATCAAGGGCAAGGATATCGAAGTGATCAACACCGCCAAACTCACCCCGCTGTTCGACTGCATGGTCATCGCCACCGGCGATTCCAACCGGCAGGTCAGGGCGCTCGCCGATAATGTTGAGGAAAAGGCGCGCGAGGCGGGCGCCGAGATCTTGTCGACCGAAGGCCAGGAGACCGGCGAATGGGTCTTGGTTGACCTCGGCGATATCATTGTCCATGTTATGCAGCCGCTGGTGCGCCAGTACTACAACCTGGAAGAGCTGTGGCAGACGACCCCGGCGCAGCGGCGTAAGGCAGTGGGGCAGGAAGCCATCAAGTGAAGCTGCACGTGCTCGCCGTCGGCAATCGCCAGCCCGGCTGGTTGAGCGATGGCTGCGCCGAGTACCTCAAGCGCATGCCGCGCGAGTTGCCGGCCAGTGTCAGCGAGATCAAGCCGGAACTGCGCGGCTCGAAAACCCGCGAGCAGTTGCTCGCTGCCGAGAAGGGGCGTATCCGTGATGCCCTGCCCGCCACTTGCCGCATCGTCGTCCTCGATGAAAAGGGCGACGACCTGACCACGCTGAAACTTGCCCAAAGGATCGAGGCCTGGATGCAGGACGGTCGCGACGTTGCGCTGCTGATCGGCGGTGCCGACGGACTCGACGAGGAATTCAAGCGCCAGGCCGACGACCGCGTGCGCCTGTCGAGCCTGACCCTGCCGCACGGCCTTGCCCGGCTGGTGCTGTGCGAACAACTCTATCGCGCGGTCAGCCTGCTCAGGAACCACCCCTATCACCGGGAGGGCTAGAATTCATCATGCGTCTCTACCTTGCCTCGCGCAGCCCGCGCCGCCGCGAACTGCTTACCCAGATGGGGGTGGCGTTCGATACCATCATTTTCCGCAGTGGCCTGCGCACCGACCCGCAGGTGGACGAAGTCGCCCATTCCGGCGAAGCGGTGCTTGCGTATGTCGAGCGCGTCGCCCGGGCCAAAGCCGACCATGGGGTCAACCTGCTTCTCGAGCGACGCCTGCCGCTACGTCCAGTACTGGCCGCCGACACGATACTCGAATTCGCCGGGACGATCATCGGCAAGCCGGCTGACAAGGCTGATGCTGCCGCCACGTTGCGCCGCCTCTCCGGCCACACGCACCGTGTGTTGACCGGCGTCGCGGTAGCCTATCAAGGGCGGACGGAATACGTGCTGTCGAACAGCGAAGTGCGCTTTCGTCAGATCGACGACGAGGAAATCGAGCGTTACGTGCTGACCGGCGAGTCGGTCGACAAGGCGGGCGCCTACGGCATCCAGGGTCGTGCAGGATTGTTCATCGAGTACATGGCCGGCAGTTACACAGGCGTCATGGGCCTGCCGGTCTGCGAGACGGGTGAACTGCTCAAGCGCTTCGGCTGGCGTTTCTGAGTTCCCAAGGTATTTCTGGCGCGGTGCCGCTTCAGCCGGCACCAACCCGTGTTGACGCTGCGCTGAAGCCTTCGCCGGGAATTGCTACCGCGCCGACCCAGCCCTCCGCCATTGCCAGGTCGGTGACGCGGCAGCCCGTCAGCCGCGCTTCGAGTGTGGGCGACCATTCGCGAAGCTCCAGCCCCAGACACTTCAGGCGGGCTTCAAGACGGGTCCAGGCCTGAGCGAAAGCGTGCTGCCGCTGTTCACCGGACAGTCCGGCGAGGACGCGTGCCACTTCCGGCCCCAGATAGTCGTGGGCCACGGCGTCGCTGCCGACCGGAGCGGAAGCGACGCGCAACAGATCGATGCCTGCGGGGCCGGCCAGGTTGATGACCGCCAGCGACAGTCCCGGCTCGTGGCTGATCGACAGTCCGATGTCGGCCCACGGCGGTGCCAGCCGGACTGGCTCGCCCGGCGTGGTAATCAGCGCAACCGATTCCGGATCCGCCGCAAGGAGGTGGAGCAGGGCTTCGTGCAGCGCCTGGCGAATCCGCGCGCGAGCTTCGGCACGCGGCGTCGTGTCCGGGGTCGCAAGCGACAGAAAGTGCAGATCCTGTCCATTCGTCAGGGCGGATCCGGTCAGCGTCGGGGCGAACATCAGTCGGCGGGTGACGCGGGACAACCGTGCCAGTGCGAACTCGTCGGAATGCTTTCACCTTTCATGACCAGTGTCAGCGGGCCGAGCTTGACGTTGTCGCCAACTTCCGCGCTGTACAGCACCACGCTGCGGGGCCCCATCGTCACCCGCCGACCGATCCGGATGTGGTCTATCTTCATGACGCGATCCTCGAACAGGTGGGTCTGCGGGCAGCACAGCGCATTCAACTCGCTGTGGTCGCCGATATCCACGCAGTCGAATTCGGTGATGTCGGTGGTGTCCATATAGACACCTCGACCCATGCGGGTGCCAAGAAGTCTGAAGGCGACCGGTAGCCATGGCGTACCGCGCAGATAGCGCATGAAATTGGGAATCGTGATGCCCTCGTAGAGCGTGGTTATGGCTTCGGAAATCCAGACAAATGGTGTCCACATTGGTTGTGCACGTTTGTCGTAGCGGCCGACCAGCAGCCACTTGAGTATGAACACGAAGAGGAAGGCGCCGAGGCCATAAAGCATGCCAGCCACGTTCATGTACCAGAAAACGGCTCCCCAGCGTTCGGCTTCGGCAAACGGCATCACGTTCAGGACGACGGTATAGCCGACGGCAATGACCACCGCGTGGGGTGTCACGATGCGCAGGGCTTCGATCAGTCCGCGGCCAATCTGGCGCTGCTTCGACGGCGCGAAGGTCAGCGCTTCAGGAAAGCCATGCGTCTCTTCGCGGGCGGGCAGATTGATCGCGGGCGAGCCGAGCCAGGTGTCGCCCGGCTGCATCCGGTCGTTGTCCGGCACCCGTGAATGGACACCGATGAGCACGTTTTCGGGTACGACGGTGCCGTCCGGCACATAAGCGCCATTGCCGATGAAGCTGCGCCGCGAAATGACCGTGGGCCGCAGCGTCATCCAGCCGCCGTCGATTTCCTCGTCGCCCAGCATCACTGCATCGGCGATGAAGGTTTCGTCGCCGAGCGTCAGCAAATCGGGAATCAGTCCCTGGGCCGTCGAAATTTCGGCGCCGCGTCCGACCTTGGCGCCGAGCAGGCGATACCACATCGGTGAATAGACGGTCGCGTACACCCCGTGCAGAATGTTGAGACTGAACTCCTGAATCTGGTTCACCAGCCAGCGGCTGCAATACTTGTTGCTGTGAACCGGCCAGCGCCCTTCGGCCAGGCGTGGCAGAAAGGTCCAGCGCAATGCCGCCGAGATCAGCACCGTGCTTACGATCAGCACGCCCGTCGCCGGGAAGGCGAGCAGGAAGTAGGTGATCAACTGGAAGGCGACATCGTCGCTCTGCATCCAGGGGTAGATGTCATCCAGCCAGTCGATCAGCATGAATGTCGGGAAGACAGGAAGGAAAAAAATGGCTGCGGTCCCGACCACGCCGAGCAGGAAGAACAGATCCTCGCGGGCCAGTCGCGTCTCGGAAACCTCGGGACGCGCAGGCAGCGAGGTGGGGTCGAAGGCGCCGATGTCGCGCGCCGGCGAACCGCTCCAGATGCGTCTGGCCGGGACGCTCCGGCCGTCGCTGAGGGCTGACTGGCCTTCCAGATGGCCGGCCTCGCCGACTGCGGTATTGCCCTCGAGGACGGCATACGAACCGATACAGCTGTCGGCAGCCAGCGTGATGCGGCCGATCAGCAGCTCGCCATGTTCGACCCGCACGTTCTCCAGATTGACTCCGCTGCCGATGCTGACGCCGTCGCCGATTCTGATCAGATGATGGGCGCGCACTGTCACCGAGCCGATGACGACGTCCTGGCCGATATCGGCGCCAAGGAGGCGCAACCAGCTGACGTAGAGCGGTGATCCGTTAAGCATGTAGTCCGGCGCCGCTTCGATCAGGCGGTCGGCCAGCCACCAGCGGAAATAGGTGACCCCCCAGAGCGGGTAGCGGCCCGGTTTCAGGGGGCCGGCGATCAGCCACTTGCCGGCGACGGCGATGGCGAACTCGAGCAGGGTGGCGAGCATGAAGGCGACGAGCGACACGGCAATGGCGATGGCGACCGAATCGTCGGGATCCCCGGTAAAGAAATGGAAGGTGAAGAAGGGAGCCAGCCACTGCGCCATGTGCAGGACGACGAGGCCCGGTATGGTCAGCGCCTGGGCGGCGCCGCACAGCCAGCGTCTGGCTGCTGGCGGTGGTGTCCAGTCGCGGACGGCGGCAGGCTGATGGTCGGGGACGTCAGCCAGTACTTCGGCGATGCGGCCGACGCTGCGCAGCAGGTAGATGTCGCGCACCGTGAAGCTGGCGAAACGCGCATGGGTGCGGATCGCCGAGGCGAGGCGGGCGGCAAACAGCGAGTGACCGCCGAGATCGACGAAGAAGTCGGCCGCGCGATGGATGGCCTGGCCGGGAAAGAGTTTTGCCAGCTCGGCGAACAGCACTTCCTCGGCCGGCGATTCCGGTTGATCCGATTTGGCGGAAAGGCTGGTGGCGATTTCCAGCGCCCGCGCGCGCAGTGCCTTGCGATCGATCTTGCCCGAAGTCAGGCGCGGCATTTCCGCCAGCGTTTCGATGTGGACCGGAACCATGTAGGGAGGCAGCGATTCGCCAAGCGCGCTACGCAGATCGGCGGCGCTTGCGGTCAGTTCGCTGTCGGCGACGAGGTAAGCGACGAGCCGTTCGATACCGTCATCGCTGCGCAAGATGACCGCCGCCGTGCCAACCCCGGCCTGGCGACAGAGCGCACTCTCGATTTCTCCGAGTTCGACGCGGAAGCCGCGAATCTTGACCTGGTCGTCGGTGCGCCCGAGACAATGAACGCAGCCATCGTCATCGATGAACGCGAGGTCACCGGTGCGGTACAGGCGGTCATCCTGGGGGCCGCACGGCCATGGGTTGGCGAGAAATTTTTCGGCGGTCAGTTCCGGGCGCCCGAGATAACCGGCGCCGACGCCGGGTCCGCTGATGCAGAGTTCGCCGGTTTCTCCACGCAACAGAAGGCGCAGGCCATTTTCGAACGCCGGGTCGATGACAAGGAGCCGGTAGTTGGAAATTGGCCGGCCGATGGTCACCGGCCGGCCAATTTCCAGTTCGGCGCCGCTGGCCCCGACCGTCGCTTCGGTCGGGCCGTAGGTGTTGAAAATTTTCCGTCCCGGCCGCACCCAACGCGGGATCAGGGCCTCGGGGCAAGCCTCGCCGCCAAGGTTGATCAGGCGCAGGTTGGGTACGTCGTGCGCAAACAGCGCGAGCAGCGTCGGCACCGCATGCAGCACCGTGATCTTCTGTTCGATCAGTGCTCGCGGCAGGGCCTCCGGGTCGGCGGCGACTTCGCGCGGGCCGATCCACAAGGTGGCGCCAACCAGATAGCTGATCCAGATTTCCTCAAACGACATGTCGAAGGCGACCGAGAACCCCTGGTAGACGCGGTCCTCCTCGCGAACACCGAGCATGACGTTCTCGCTGCGCAGAAAGTGGCAGATCGCCCCCTGGTCGATGCGGATGCCCTTGGGCTTGCCGGTCGAGCCGGAGGTGTAGATGACGTAGGCCGGGTGCGTCGGCAGGACGCCCGCACGGCGCTGGCCCGGCGCAAGCAGCGGTGCGGTGACGGCCTCGGCGGTCCACACCGGACAGGCGAGATCGGCGACGAGATCGGCGCTGGCGGCGCAGGTGAGCAACCCGCCGGCGCTGGCGTCGTCGAGGCAGACCCTGATGCGGTCGACCGGCGTACTCGGGTCAAAAGGCAGCCAGGCGGCCCCCGCCTTGGCGATGCCAAGCTGCATGACGAGCAGGTCGATGCCGCGTGGCAGCCAGAGTCCCAGGATTTGCCCCGGCCGCACGCCGGCCGCGATCAGGTGGGCGGCTACCCGGTCGGCCAGGTCGTCGAGTTCGCCGTAGGTCAGGCAGCGTGTTCCGAACGTCAGCGCGGCTTTGGCGGGAACGCGAAGGGCGGTGGCTTCGAAAATGTCGGCGAGCACCTCGGCCCGGATCAGGTCGGGCTGGTACGGACCATCCAGAACGGCGAGGTTGTTTGTTGGCATGGCGAAGTCAGGCATGGGGCGAGGCGAGGTCAGGGCGCAACGGGACAAAGCGAGGGCACGACAGTTTGCAACGGTTTGCCTGTCACGAAACAGCAAAACCGGGGCAAAGCGACAAAATCTTTTCGCTGGCCTGGCGTGCACCGGTGGCTTGCGGAGTCGGCGATGGCGCCTGTCGCCAGAGTGCGCTCAACGATTCCCGCAGATCTCCGTGGTGGAGGACGCTGGCGTCGACCTCCTGGCAACGGCCGGAGCGACGCAGCCACTCGATCAGGCAGTCCTGCTCCGGCCAGTCGTCGCGCCGCTGGTGCAGCACCGGCGTGCCGTTGCAGGCGGCTTCGGTGAAGGTGCCGTAACCGGGTTTGCTGATGACCGCGTCGACCGAGCACAGCAGATCGGTGAAGTTCAGACCGAAGGATTCGAGAGCAATGACATCGGGGTGCGCGCACTGCCAGACGGCGGGGACCAGCCAGCGGATGCCGGGCGTGCGTGGCCAGTCTTCCACCGGCAGCTGGTGGGCGATGCCGCCCATGGCGATCAGCACCGCCTTGTCGCCGTTCAGTCCGAGATCGTGGCGGCGCCCGAGCGCAGCGATCGGGCCGACGTCCTCGCGGTTGTCGAGTTCGTGCATCGGCATGCCCGGGGTGACGCGCATGAAAGCCCGGGCGCTGCGGTAGGCGGCCAGCATTTCGGCGTGGATCGGCGCGGCCCACGGTTCGTGACCGAAGAAGTGGGCGAAGAGGTCGGCCCAGTTGAGCGAGCACAGGCTCAGCGCCGCGATTCCCGCCCGTGCCGCGCCGGCCAGCGGCAGGTAGCTGACGTTGGTGAGGACCAGATCCGGCTCAAGCGCGGCGAGCAAGGCCGCCTCACGCGCAACCCGTGCCGCCCAGCTGGCATGGGCGTGGCGATAGGCAGCGGCGCTGGCCGCCAGGTCAATGCGCGTGGCGTCGATCATGACGTAGCCGAAATCGCTGCAGCCCTCGATCAGGGCGAAGGGTGCCTTGATGCGCTGCGCCAGTTTCTGCCGGGGGAGGCCGCTGCGCACGGTCAACCGCAATTCCGGGGCTATTTCCGCCAGAGCGTCGAGGGCTGGGGCGGTGATCGCGAGGTGGCCGAAGCCGTGACTCGAAATATCGACGAACAGATGCATGTCAGACGGCCAGGGATCCGACTTTTCGCCCATTTCCCCGGTCAGCCGCCGACATCGCGGCTTCAAACCCGCCCGGGCATTCAGGCTGCCTTGTCACAACCGGCCGGTTTGAAGATGCGCTCGGTCGACGCCGGGTAGTCGGCCAGTTTGCCGGCGGGGCGTCGCGGCCGCGGCAGCAATTCCCCGCCGCAGTTCGGGCACTTGCCGCCGAGTCTGCCTTCCGCGCACGAAGCGCAGAAGGTGCACTCGAAGGAGCAGATGCGCGCCTCCGGAGAATCGGGCGGCAGGTTCTTGTCGCAGCACTCGCAATTCGGTCTAAGTTGCAGCATGGTCGTCTCCGCGATGATGGGTTCTGGAACAGGAAGGCCTTGACCCCTGGTTGAAGTCTGGAAGGCGTCATGGCCCGACAAGATATCTGGGTTGTCTACCATCGCCATTATCGTGATCCAGCGCCGGCATGTCTGCTTCCTCGAACGGTGCGCGCAGTTGCTCACTGCTTCGGTTCGGTCGGGTCTGATGCAAGACGTGCCTCCCGCCTTTTCATCTCCTCCACCATCGCGAGGAACTGTTCTTCGACTTCGTGGTTCAGGAAAGATACGCCGAACAGGCCGGCGATGATCGAGTCGAAAGCGAGTTCGGCGCGGTACTCGATGCGGACCCCGTGGGCGCCGGTCGGAATCAGTTGCAGGTCGCTCTCCATGCGCTTCAAGGTGCCCGACAGATTCCTCGCCAGGATTCGCCTCGGCGGGTCGAGGCGGATCTCCCGTTCGGCCTTGAACGGGAAGGAAAAGATGCCGAATCTGGCGATCCCCTCCTGTTTGACGATCAGGACATTCCCATTCTTGCTGTCCACCCTGCTGGCGGTCAAGTTACTCAGGATGCTGGTCATGTGATCGAAGTCGACCAGAACGTCCCAGGCGGTCCGCGGCGACACCGGCGGGCTTACCGTCGCCTTCACGATGAAACCGTCGCCCGACTCGCTGACTGTAACGGTGACCTCCTTTCCGCCGCAGTGCGCGCTGCCAGGCGAGAGGCAAATCAGCAGTGCAATGAGAACAATGCGAATCGACACGGAAACTTTCTCCGAAGCGTCATTCAAACTCTGCGGCAAACGCGGAGGCCGGGTGGAAACGCACCCAAGTCATGCTAACGTGCTTTGTCTACTATGCAAATCAGACCCTGACTTGCCTCGTGCCTCAATCGGCTTGCATGGAGAGCCAGAAGGGGCCTGAAATGAGTGACACTCGTCTTTCGGCCGGGAAGGACGGTGTCCCCTTTGTCGCATGAGTGGCCTCGTTCTTTCGCTTGACTGACAGCCATCAAGCTTGACAGATCCTATCCAGGTGGATAGGATCTGCATTATGAGCACACACGCCTCCCATCCAGAGATCACCAAGCGCCTTAAACGGGCCGAAGGGCACCTCAAGAGCATCATCACCATGCTTGAAGCCAGCCGCAATTGCCTTGAGATCGCCCAGCAACTGCAGGCCGTCGAAAGCGCGGTTGCCAATGCCAAGAAGGCTCTGGTACACGATCACATCGATCACTGCCTTGAACAGGCGGTGCGCAACGATCCCCAAAGCGCGGACGACATCATTCGCGAGTTCAAGGCCATCACCAAATACCTCTGAGGACGCCCCGTGACCAACTTCTCCACGCTGCTGGCGCAAGGCACGGCCAACGCCTGGCTATTCATCCCCAGCGCGATCCTGCTCGGCGGCTTGCATGGCCTCGAACCCGGGCACTCGAAGACGATGATGGCCGCTTTCATCGTCGCCATACGCGGCACCGTGGCGCAAGCCGTCCTGCTCGGGCTATCGGCGACGATTTCCCACACCGCCGTGGTGTGGGTCATCGCGCTTGGCGGGATGTACTTCGGTCAGAAATGGGATGCGGAAACCAGTGAGCCCTACCTCCAGGTGGCGTCGGCTGTGCTGATCATCGGCGTCGCCGTGTGGATGATGTGGCGGACCTGGCGGCAACAGCAATTTGCCGAACAAGGCCATGATCACGATCACGACCATCATCATGACGACACCAAACGCATCGACACCGGTCACGGAGTCGTACGACTGGAAGTGTTCGAGGATGGCGTGCCACCGCGCTTCCGCCTGTTCCGGGAAAGCGGGCATGGCCACACCTGGACGGCCGATCAGGTGAGGATCGAGACCGAGCGTCCGGAGGGTGGCCGCCAGACATTCAGTTTCGTGCAGCGCGAAGGTTTCGTCGAGTCCGCGCAGGAGATTCCCGAGCCGCACGAGTTCGTCGCCCGCCTGCGCCTGGGTCATGAACACCACAGCCATGATTATGACGTGGAGTTCATCGAGCACGACCACCATCACCACGCCATCAAGGACTACGAAGGGCTGGACGTGTCGGCGCCGGGTTATCAGGACCCGCACGAGCTGGCGCACGCCAACGATATCCGCCGCCGCTTCGCCAATCGCGAAGTGACAACCGGACAGATCATCATGTTCGGGCTGACCGGCGGGCTGATCCCCTGTCCTGCCTCGATCACCGTGCTGTTACTGTGCTTGCAACTGAAGGAGATCACCCTTGGGGCAACTCTGGTGCTGTGCTTCAGTATCGGGTTGGCCTTGACGATGGTGCTTTCCGGCGCGCTGGCGGCCTTGAGCGTGAAGCACGTCTCCAGGAGATGGAGCGGATTCGGCGAATTCGCGCGGAAGGCGCCCTATTTTTCGGGAGCGCTGATCCTGCTCGTTGGTTTCTACCTGGGCTATCAAGGGCTGCAAGGCCTGGCCTGATCTCTCCCGCGGTCCACCGTAAATCCCGGCTGATTTCAAGATCGCCGGGAATCAGCGGTTCCTGAAGTTCGCCTTGCGCTTCTCGACGAAGGCGGCCATGCCTTCCTTCTGGTCTTCCAGCCCGAAGCTGGCGTGGAAGGCGCGGCGCTCGAAGAGGAGGCCTTCGTTGAGCGACGACTCGAAGGCGCGGTTGACCGATTCCTTGACCATCATGACCACCGGCAGCGAGAAGCCGGCGATGACCGCGGCGGCCTTCAGCGTTTCCTCGAGCAACTGGTCGGCGGGGATGACGCGGGCGACCAGGCCGGACTTCTCGGCCTCGGCGGCGTCCATGAAGCGGGCGGTCAGGCACATGTCCATCGCCTTGGCCTTGCCCACCGCGCGCGGCAGGCGTTGCGTGCCGCCGGCGCCGGGCAGCGTCCCGAGGCGGATTTCCGGCTGGCCGAACTTTGCCGTGTCGGCGGCGAAGATCATGTCGCACATCATCGCCATCTCGCAGCCGCCGCCCAGCGCGAAGCCGGCCACCGCGGCGATGACCGGCTTGCGCGCGGTCTTGATGCGCTCCCAGTTGCGCGTGATGAAGTCGGACCGGTAGGCGTGCATGTGGTCGAAATCCTTCATGAAGCCGATGTCGGCGCCCGCGGCGAAGGCCTTCTCGTTGCCGGTGACGACGATGCAGCCGATGTTGTCGTCGGCCTCGAAGGCATCGATCGCGGCGCCGATGCCGTCGACGACGTCGTTGTTCAGTGCGTTCATCGCCTCCGGGCGGTTGATGCGGATCAGACCCACCTTGCCGTGGGTTTCGGTCAGGACTACCTGTGTCATTTCTGCTCTCCAAAGTTTGACCATCGGGGGAATGACCCCCGGCGGCCCGGGTCGAAGGGTCGCCTTGCGGCTGGTGCGGCGCTGGCCACAGTTTAACCACTGCGACAGCGGCCGGCCACCGTGTTCCTGCGGAAATCAGCGCTCGTCGAAACTGACCACGAGCTTCACGGTGGTGGGTCGCGCCTGGCAGGTGAGGACGAAGCCCTGATCCATCTCGGCGGGTTCCAGCGTGAAGTTCCTGTCCATGACCACCTCGCCCGACAGGACCCTGGCGCGGCAGGTGCAGCAGACGCCGGCCTTGCACGAGTAGGGCAGGTCGAGGCCGGCGTTGAGCGCGGCATCGAGCACGTGCTCGTCGGCGCCGATCTGCAGTTCGTGCTGCTTGCCGTCGAGGACGACGGTCAGGGCGATATCCCTGGCTGCCGGCTGGCGCTCGTGTGCCGCATCGGTGTCGGCCTGGACCTTGGCCGCCATCGCCGGGCCCGAGGTGAAGCGTTCGGCATGGACGCGGGTCTCCGGGACGCCGGCGGCGAGCAGCGCCTGCTCGGTGGCCTCGATCATCGCTTCCGGGCCGCAGATGAAGACCTCGTCCATGCTCGCCGCCGGCAGCAGGGCGGCGATCATCGCGCGCACCTTGGCGCCGTCGATGCGGCCCTGCAGCAGGTCGACTTCCTGCGCCTGGCGGGAGAGGACGTGGATCAGCGTCAGGCGGTCCGGATAGCGGTCCTTGAGGTCCTGCAGCGCCTCGTTGAACATTACGCTGGACATGCGGCGGTTGCCATAGACCAGCGTGAACTTGGAGTCCGGCTGTTCCTCGAGCGTCGTCGCGGCGATCGACAGGATCGGCGTGATGCCCGAGCCGGCGGCGAAGCCGACGCGGTGGATGGCGCGCTGCTTCCTGACAACGAAGCGGCCGTCGGGCGGCATGACGTCGAGCTTGTCGCCGGCCTTCAGCGACTGCGCCGCCCAGTTGGAGAAGACACCGCCGGCGACCGGGCGGATGCCGATTTCGAGTTCACCGGCCTTGGCCAGCCGGCTGCGCGGGCTGCTGATCGAATAGTTGCGGCGGATTTCCTGGCCATCGACCGTGGCGCGCAGGGTGAGGAACTGGCCGGGCTGGAAGGCGAAGGTGGCGCGGGCGTCGGGCGGGATGGCGAAGGTGACCGCCAGCGAGCCGGCCGCTTCGGGGCTGACGCGCTTGACGGTGAGTTCGTGAAAACGGGGGGCGGACATTGCGTGGGGCTCCGGTACTCAATACGGCTTGAAATAATCGAACGGTTCAAGGCAGTCCTGGCACCTGTAGAGCGCTTTGCAGGCCGTCGAGCCGAAATGCGAGGTTTCCACCGTGTTGGCCGAGCCGCAGCGCGGGCAGGGCACAGTCTCTGCCGCAGCCGGGCGGGCGATGAAGCGGACGACACTGCTCCCGGCCGGTGTCCGGTGCGGCGGCGCGATGCCGTAGGCGCGCAGCTTTTCCTTGCCGGCGTCGCTCATCCAGTCGGTCGTCCACGCCGGTGCCAGCCGGGTGACGATGCGGGCCGGAATTCCAGCATTTTCCAGCGTCGACCGCAGGTCATCCTCGATCTGGCCCATCGCCGGGCAGCCGCTGTAGGTGGGCGTAATGACGACTTCGAAGCCGTCGGCACCGACGCGGACTTCGCGCAGAATGCCGAGATCGCGCAGCGAGATGACGGGGATTTCCGGGTCGGCCAGATCCTCCAGCGTGGCCCAGACGTCTTCGACCGTGGCGCTCATTGGCTTACCACACACCGTTCGGATGGGCGCGGGCGAGGCTCTGCATTTCGCCGAGCAGGTAGCCGAGATGCTCGGAGTGGATGCCCTGCTTGCCCTCGGGAACGTAGCCGCCGAGTGGCGGACGCTGCAGCGTGGCCTCCGCAAGCGCGGCATCGACGATGGTGTCCCAGTCGGATTTCAGCGCGTTCGGGTCGACGCCGATGCCGGCGGCAATGGCGGCTGATTCGGCCGGGCTGCCCGCCCAGAATTCCTGCGTGTAGGGCAGCAGGTGATCGAGCGCCGCCTGGGTGCGGGCGTGCGATTCGTCGGTGCCGTCGCCGAGACGGACCAGCCAGTCACGCGAGTGGCGCAGGTGATAGCGCACTTCCTTGAGCGACTTGGCGGCGATGGCTGCGAGGTCGGCGTCGGCCGACTTCTCCAGCGCTTCCCAGAGCAGCGCCATCAGCGCGCTGTAGAGAAAGTTGCGGACAATGGTCGTCGCGTAATCGAGGCTGGCCTTGGCGTAGCCGGAGAGCGGGCCGTGGTGCGGCAACTCGACCAGCGTGTAGTTGCGGAACTCGTGCGTGTCGCGGAAGCAGGCCAGCTTGTCTTCGGTGCAATCGCCGCCCTTCAGCGAGGCGACCAATTGATAGAGCAGCCGGGCCTGGCCGATCAGGTCGAGGCTGACGTTGGCGAGCGCGATGTCTTCCTCGAGGACCGGGCCGTGGCCGCACCACTCGGCGTTGCGCTGGCCGAGGACGAGCGCGTTGTCGGCGAGGTGCAGCAGGTAGTCGGCGGCGCTCATTACATGTGCCCCACTTCTTCCGGGATCTCGTAGAAGGTCGGGTGGCGGTAGATCTTGTCGGCGGCCGGGTCGAACAGCTCGCCCTTGTCGTCGGGATTGCTGGCGGTGATCGCCTTCGACTCGACGACCCAGATGCTGACGCCTTCCTGGCGCCGGGTGTAGACGTCGCGCGCCATGTCCAGCGCCTGCGCCGCGTCGGCGGCGTGCAGGCTGCCGCAGTGCTTGTGCTCGAGCCCCTGCTTGCTGCGGACGAAGACTTCCCACAGCGGCCATTCCTTCAGTGCGGTGCTCATGCTGCCTCCTTCATGGCGCGTGCTCTCCACTTTTCGGCGTGGGCCAGCGCGGCATCGCGCACCCACTGGCCATCGTTGTGCGCCTTGACGCGGGTCGCCAGGCGCTCGCTGTTGCACGGGCCGTTGCCGCTCACGGTTTCCCGGAATTCGTTCCAGTCGATCTGGCCGTAGTCGTGGTGCTGGCGCTCCTCGTTCCACTTCAGGTCGGGATCGGGGAGCGTGACGCCGAGCACCCTGGCCTGCGGCAGGGTGGCATCGACGAACTTCTGACGCAACTCGTCATTGGAGACGCGCTTGATTCCCCAGCGCATGCCTTGGGCGCTGTTCGGGCTGTCGGCATCGGGCGGGCCGAACATGGCCAGGCACTTCCACCACCAGCGGTTGACCGCGTCCTGGACCATCGCCTTCTGCTCGGCGGTGCCGGTCATCATCACCAGCAGGGCTTCGTAACCCTGGCGCTGGTGGAACGACTCCTCCTTGCACACGCGCACCATGGCGCGGGCGTAGGGGCCGTAAGAGCAGCGGCACAGCGGCACCTGGTTCATGATCGCGGCGCCGTCGACCAGCCAGCCGATGACGCCGACGTCGGCCCAGGTCAGCGTCGGATAGTTGAAGATCGAGCTGTATTTGGCGCGGCCGCTGTGCAGCGCGTCGAGCATCTGGTCACGGCTGGTGCCCAGCGTTTCGGCGGCGGAATAAAGGTAGAGGCCGTGGCCACCCTCGTCCTGCACCTTGGCGATCAGGATCGCCTTACGCTTCAGCGACGGCGCGCGGGAAATCCAGTTCCCCTCGGGCAGCATGCCGACGATCTCGCTGTGCGCGTGCTGGCTGATCTGGCGCACCAGCGTCTTGCGGTAGGCCTCGGGCATCCAGTCCTGCGGCTCGATGCGGCCGTCGGCGTCGATGCGCGCATCGAAGGCGGCCTGCCGGGCCGGGTCTTCGCCAGCGGAAGCGGATGGGGCGGGTTTGGCGCCGGGGCTGTCGGGCATATCGAAGGACTGCGTGTACATGCGGTTCTCCTTGCTGTGAGTTCAAACACGCTCGATGACCATGGCGATGCCTTGCCCGACCCCGATGCACATCGTGCACAGGGCGTAGCGGCCGCCACGGCGCATGAGTTCATGGGCGGCGGTGGTCACCAGCCGGGCGCCGCTCATGCCGAGCGGGTGGCCGATGGCGATCGCTCCGCCGTTGGGATTCACGTGCGGCGCATCGTCGGCCATGCCGAGTTCGCGCAGCACCGCCAGCGCCTGCGCGGCGAACGCCTCGTTGAGTTCGACGACATCCATCCGGTCCAGGCTCAGGCCGGTCTGGGCGAGTACCTTGCGCACCGCCGGGGCCGGGCCGAAGCCCATGATGCGCGGCGGCACGCCGGCGGTGGCCATGCCGACGACGCGCGCCAGCGGCGTCAGCCCGAACCGGTCGGCGGCGGCTTCGGAAGCGAGCAGCAGTGCGCAGGCGCCGTCGTTGACGCCGGAGGCGTTGCCGGCGGTGACGCTCAGCTCGGGACCGTTGATTCCCGTGAGGCCGGCGAGCATCGCCAGCGTCGTCTCGGGGCGCGGGTGTTCGTCGCGGTCGACCACCTTCGGATCGCCTTTTTTCTGGGGAATGAGCACGGGTATCAGCTCGGCGGCGAAACGCCCGGCGGCGTCGGCGGCGGCCCAGCGCTGCTGCGAACGGAGCGCGAAGGCGTCCTGGTCGGCGCGCGCGATGTTGAACTCCGTGGCGACGTTGTCGGCGGTCTGCGGCATCGAATGCGTGTCGTACAGCTTCTTCATCGCCGGATTGACGAAGCGCCAGCCGATGGTCGTGTCGAAGATCGCCGCGTTGCGCGCGAACGCCGTCTCCGCCTTGCCCATGACGAACGGGGCGCGCGACATGCTCTCGACGCCGCCGGCGATCATCAGGCTGGCTTCACCGGACTTGATCGAACGCGCGGCCAAGCCGACCGCATCCATTCCCGAGCCGCACAGGCGGTTGATGGTCGTGCCCGGCACCTCAACCGGCAGCCCGGCGAGTAGGCCGGCCATGCGCGCGACGTTGCGGTTGTCCTCGCCGGCCTGGTTGGCGCAGCCGTAGATGATGTCGTCGACGGCGCGCCAGTCGACCCGCGGATTGCGTTCGATCAGCGCCTTGAGCGGGATGGCGCCGAGATCGTCGGCGCGCACGCCGGACAGCGCGCCGCCGTAGCGGCCGATCGGGGTGCGGATGGCGTCGCAGATGAAGGCTTCGGTCATTGGCGAACCTCCCGCCGGGCCGCCCCAAGGGAGGTGGCGCCCCCTTGGGGGGCAGCGAACAACGTGAGCGTGGGGGTCATTCTTCTTTCCTCAGTCCTGCTGCCGGCGTTCGTCGAGCACGCGGCGGGCCTTGCCGACCTGGGTGCGCGGAATCGTGTCGAACTCCATGACGGTGACCAGGGTCGACACCCCGACGAGGGTCTTGATCCGGTGCTGCAGTTCCTTGCCGATGGCCTTGATGTCGGCCTTGCGCAACTGGCCGGAAAGCTCGCGCTGGACCTCGCAGCGTACTTCCAGGTTGTCGAGGTGGCCGTCGCGGGTGACGACAACCTGGTAATTGCCGGAGAGGCGCGGGTCGCGCAGGATCTGCTCCTCGATCTGGGTCGGGAAGACATTGACACCGCGGATGATCAGCATGTCGTCGGAGCGCCCGGTGATCTTGCCGATGCGGCGGAAAGCGCGGGCGGTCGGCGGCAGCAGGCGGGTCAGGTCGCGCGTGCGGTAGCGGATGACCGGGAAGGCTTCCTTGGTCAACGACGTGAACACCAGTTCGCCTTCGTCACCATCGGGCAGCACCGCGCCGGTTTCCGGGTCGATGATCTCGGGGTAGAAATGGTCTTCCCAGATCACCGGGCCGTCCTTGGTCTCGATGCATTCGCTGGCGACGCCGGGGCCGATCACCTCGGTCAGGCCGTAGATGTCGATGGCGTCGATGCCGAGCTTCTTCTCGATCTCGCCGCGCATGCCCTCGCCCCACGGCTCGGCGCCGAAGAGGCCGACGGTCAGCGAGATTTCCTCGGGCTTGATGCCGAGACGCTCGAATTCCTCGGCGATCACCAGCGAGTAGGACGGCGTGACCATGATGATTTCCGGCTTGAAATCCATGATCTGCTGGACCTGCTTTTCGGTCTGGCCGCCGGACATCGGCACGGCGATGCAGCCGAGGCGCTCGACGCCGTAGTGGGCGCCAAGGCCGCCGGTGAACATGCCGTAGCCGTAGGCGATATGGACCATGTCGCCGGCGCGTCCGCCGGCGGCGCGGATCGAGCGCGCCATCAGGTCGGCCCAGTGGTCGAGGTCGTTCTGCGTGTAGCCGACGACGATCGACTTGCCGGTCGTCCCGCTCGACGCGTGCAGGCGGCGCAACTGCTGGCGCGGCACGGCGAACAGGCCGAACGGGTAGTTGTCGCGGAGGTCGGCCTTGGTCATGAAAGGGAATTTGGCGAGATCGGCGAGCGTCTTGAGGTCGTCGGGATGGACGCCGCTGGCCGCGCATTTTTGCCGGTAGGGGGCGACGTTGTCCCAGGTGTGGCGCAGCGACCACTTCAGGCGCGCCAGTTGCAGCGCCGCGATCTCGTCGCGGCTGGCGGTCTCGATCGGCTCGAGATCGCCGGGCAGGGGTTTCTTGACGGTCATGGTTGTCGTTCCCGGTAGTGGTCAGCGGGGTTGGTCGGCATGCTGCAGGCCGGCGATGACCTCGCCGTTGATGCGGTAGGACTTGCCGCGAAAGAGGGCGACGACCTTGCCGCTGCGCGTCCGGATGGTGACGTCGTACACGCCGGTGCGGCCCGACAGCGACTGCTCGACGGCCTCCGCCTCGAGGATGTCGCCCTCCTTGGCCGGCGCGAGGAAATCGATGTGGCAGGCCGAGGCGACGGTGTTCTTGTTGTAGCTGTTGCAGGCGTAGGCGAAGGCACTGTCGGCGAGCGTGAAGATCAGCCCGCCGTGGCAGATGTGGTGGCCGTTGACCATGTCCGGGCGCACCGTCATCAGCAGCCGCGAATAGCCCGGGCGAATGGTCAGGATGCGCAGCCCGAGCAACTGGCTGGCGTGGTCGCGCGGCCACATGGCGCGGGCGACATCCTCGGCGACGACTTCGGGGGAGTCCTTGGCGATCACATCGTCAATCATGGAATTTCCTTGCGGCGAAAACCTTTTGGTGGAGGAGGGGAGAGATGCGGTAGCGGTCCTCGCCGTAGGCGGCGCCGAGATTGGCCAGCACGTCGCGGACGGCGGGCAGGCCGATGCCGTCGGCCCAGACCAGCGGCCCCCGCGGGTAGTTGACGCCGAGGCTCATCGCCGAGTCGGCGGCGGCGGCGCTGCAGACGCCCTGATTGACCGCGTCGGCGGCTTCGTTGGCGAGCATGGCGACGGTGCGCATGACCGCCAGTCCGGGAACGTCGCCAAAACGCGAGACGGCCATCCCGGCCGCCTGGAGCAGGCCGATTGCGGAAGAAGTGGCGGCCGGCCGGCACTGCGCGGCGGTGGCGACGGCGATCCGCCCGGCCGTGGCGTAGTCGAGCGCGAGATCGATCAGCACCGTGTCCGCGTTGCCGGATTCGGCGGCGCGGCGGGTGGCACTGCGTCCGTCGGTGACGTAGAGCGCGGCGCCATCGGCCTCGGCGATGCGGCCGTCGGATTCGGGGGCGTGCGCGAAGGCGACGCCGGCGGCGGCAAGGCGGGCGGCGAGGGCATCGGTTGCGGTCGACCCGCCGCAAAGGCCGATTTTCGCGGGGGCGGGTTGCGCCGGTGCGCTGTTCGGCGCCGGCGGCGCGGCGCCCTCGCGGTAATCGTGGAAGCCGCGCCCGCTCTTGCGGCCAAGGCGTCCGGCGTCGACCAGATCCTGCTGCAGCAGCGAGGGCTGGAAACGCTGGTCGTGGAAGAAGCCGCGCCAGACTGACTTGGTGACGGCGAAATTGACGTCGAGGCCGATCATGTCCATCAGCTCGAACGGCCCCATGCGGAAGCCGCCGGCCTCGCGCATGACGGCGTCGATGGTCGCGCAGTCGGCGGCGCCCTCCTGCACCAGGCGCAGCGCCTCGGCGTAGTAGGGGCGGGCGACGCGATTGACGATGAAACCCGGCGTCGACTTCGCATGGACCGGCGTCTTGCCCCAGGCGGCGGCGGTGGCGAACAGCGTTTCGGCGACGGCGCGGTCGGTGGCCAGCCCCGAGACGACCTCGACCAGCGCCATCAGCGGCGCCGGGTTGAAGAAATGCAGCCCGGCCAGACGTTCGGGGTGGCGCAGCGCGGCGCCGATGGCCGTGATCGAAATCGACGAGGTGTTGGTGCACAGGGTGCAGTCGCGGCCGACGGTGCCTTCGAGATCGGCAAAGAGCTCCTGCTTCTCCGCCAGATCCTCGACGATGGCCTCGATGACCAGGCCGGCGTCGGCGAGGTCGGCGATCTCGTGGGCGGGGAGCAGCCGCATCCCGGCAGCGGCGGCATCGGCTGCGGTCAACCGTCCCTTTTCGGCCATTTTCGCGAGCTGCGCGCGGATGCCGGCGACGGCGCGGGCGGCGACATCGGGCCGGTTGTCGAGCAGCCTGACGCGGTGGCCGGCGACGGCCGCGACCTGGGCGATCCCCGCACCCATCGCCCCGGCGCCGACGACGGCAATCAGCGAATCCCTGGTCAGGGCGCTCACCGCTCAGTCGCCGGTGAAATCGGGCGCGCGCTTTTCGGTAAAGGCCTTGACACCCTCGGCGTAGTCAGGACTCCAGCCGAGTTCGCGCATGAAGCCGCCCTCGAAGGAGAGTTGCTGTTCGAGCGTGTGGCCGGGGGCCGCGTGCATCGCCTGGCGGGTGCGCACCAGCGCCTTGGTCGGCATCCTGGCGAGCTGCGCGGCGAGGCCGTCGATGGTCGCCGCGAAATCCTCATCCGCGACGCATTGCCAGATCAGGCCCCACTCGGCTGCCTTCTCCGCCGGCAGCTTTTCGGCGAGCAGGGCGAGGCCCATGGCGCGCGCCATGCCGACGCGTTGCGGCAGGAACCAGGTGCCGCCGGTGTCGGGGATCAGGCCGAGCTTGCTGAACGCCTGCAGGAAGGCGGCGGATTTCTTCGCGACGACGAGGTCGCAGGCCAGCGCCACCGAGCAGCCGGCGCCGGCGGCGATGCCGTTGACGGCGGCGATGGTCGGCACGCGCAGGTTCTGCAGGCGCAGCGCCAGCGGCTTGTAGTTGGCTTCGACGACATTGCCGACGTCGGGCATCCTGCCGTTGGCGATCTGCATGGCGCGGTCGGCGAGGTCCTGCCCGGCCGAAAAGCCGCGCCCGGCGCCGGTCAGCACCAGGACGCGCGCCCCGGCGGCGTCACCCTCGCGGTTCTGGATCGCGTCGAGGGCGACGCGCAGCTCGGCATGCATCGCGTCATTGAAGCTGTTGAGCCTGTCGGGACGGTTCAGGGTCAGGCGGGCGATGCCGTCCTGGACTTCAAGTTTGATGTTTTCGAAATTCATGATTGGTTCTCAAACGTGGTAGCGGCGTTGAACAACGCGGAAGCGGTTGGCGACGAAGGCCGAATCCGAATACGAGGCGTTGGCCGCCGGGTTGCCGCCGGTGCCGTGGTAGTCGGAGTAGGCCGCCGACTGGTTCACGAAGACGCCGCCGGTCAGGTTGATCGACAGCGCGACCTTGGAACGCCAGGTGGCGGCGGTCATCGCGTCGATGACTTCGGCGCTGGTCGAATAGACGCCGGCGGTCAGCGCGCCGTGGGTGGCGACGATGCGCTCGGATAGCGCGATGGCAGCGGCGGTATCGGCCACCTTGACGATGAAGGCGATCGGCCCGAAACGCTCTTCCATGTACGCGGCCTCGTCGCCGGCGTCGCAGGCGAGCAGGACCGGCGTGCGCACCTCGGCCTTCGGGAATTCCGGGTTCTCCAGCCGGGTCGGGGCGAGGATGACCGTGCCCAACGTGCCCGAGCCGGCTTCCTCGATGCGCCTGAGCGTATCGGCGGACTGGATGGCGCCGAGGACGGCGTGCGCGACTTCCGGCTTGGCCAGGAAGCCGGTGACGGCTCGGGCGAGGTCGGCGCACACCTCGTCGAACGACTTGTGGCCGTCGTCGGTAGCGATGCCGCCGGCGGGAACGAGGATCGCCTGCGAGGTCGTACACATCTGGCCCGAGTACAGCGCCAGCGTGAAGGCGAGGTTGCCGAGCATGCGCTTGTAGGCGTCGGTCGAGTCGATGACGATGTTGTTCACGCCGGCCAGCTCGGCATAGACCTGCGCCTGGCGGCAGTGGTCGAGCAGCCACTGGCCGAAGACGTTGCCGCCGGTGAAATCGACCGACTTGACCGCCGGGTGGGTGACCAGCTTCTGCGTCGTCTCGCGCTCGGCCGGCACGCACAGCGTGACCAGGTCGGCGTCGATGCCGTTCTCGGCGAGCACGGCGCGGATCGTCCGGACGGTGATCGCGGCGGGCAGGATGGCGTTGCCGTGCGGCTTGACGATGACCGCGTTGCCGGTCGCCAGCGCGGCGAACAGGCCGGGATAGGTGTTCCAGGTCGGGAAGGTGCCGCAACCGACGACGACGCCGACGCCACGGCCGACGATCTCGAAGTGCTTCTTCAGCACCAGTGGCGGGTTCTTGCCCTGCGGCTTTTCCCAGGTCGCCTCGTGCGGCACGAAGCGCTGCTCGCGGTAAGCGTAGGCGACGGCCTCGAGGCCGCGTTCCTGGGCGTGCGGGGCGCCGGCCTGAAAGGCCATCATCCAGCCCTGGCCGGTGGTCATCATCACCGCGTGCGCCAGTTCGAAACTCTGCCGGTTCAGGCGGTCGAGGATTTCCAGGCAGATCCCGGTGCGGCCATCGGCGCCGGCGGCCTGCCAGCCGGTCATTGCCGACTGGCCAGCGGCGATCAGCGCCTCGATGTCGCACACCGGGTAGGTCACGTTCAATTCGATGCCGTAGGGCGACTCCTCGCCGCCATGCCAGGCGGTCTGGCCGGGCTGGCCCAGCGCGAAGTCCTCGCCGATGTGGGCTTCGAAGGCCAGCTTGCCGTCCTCGGGGGCGGTTTCACCGTAGGCCTTGGGGCTGGGCATTTCATTGTAGGCCGACCAGTAGCCGCGGGTGGCGATCGCGTGCAGCGCGCCTTCGAGCGTGGCGCGGTGCTTTTCGAGCAGGGGATGGGACATTTCTTTCTCCAGGGATTCTTGTTCGGATGCGGCCGGCGGCGCGCCAAGGGCGTTGCGCTGCCGATCGATTCTGCGCGTGAATGGAGAATGTATCATTGCGCGATGGTTGGCCCCAAGGTCTTGAATGCCGTCGCCGCGGTGAACGCGCCGCTCGCCGACCCCGCCTTCGTCGCCACCTGCCCGCCCATCCAGGCTGAGCGAGCCTCGCCCCCGCCTCAGAGCGCCACCTCGACAAGGTACTCACCCTCGCCGACCCGGCCTTCGCCGAGCGCATCCCGCGCGACGACCCGCTGGCGGCGATCTCGCCGTAGGTGCGGCTAAGAATTTGGTGGTTTTTCGGGGGTTGACCGCAGGAGTGCGGAATCGTATCCCTACGACCGGCCAATTTCCTGCAGTTGACGGGGGGCCGACCCGTTCCGGCCTCTGGAGCAAAATGGAAGCGGACGCTCGTGGCGGACCCCGGAGGATGGGAAGCCGCCATTCGCTAGTCGGCAGTGATAGTTTCGCCTAAAATTTGACCATGCCAATGAAGCAGTCATTCACGAACTCGCAATCCACGGCCAACTATTCGGGCAACGGGTTCCATCCTTGAACCCAATCGCAGTCAAGGAAGAGCGCCCCCTAAACCGTCTCCTGAAGATGGCAGTCCTTGCCGGCGTGCAGAGCGCCGTGCGCATGCACGTCACAAGAGGCGACGATCTGGACGCCCGTGACGGCCACGGGATGACGCCCCTGATGCTCGCCGCGTCCAAGAACAAGGCGGCGATTTGTGCCCTACTGATCGAGTCGGGAGCGGATGCCTTTCTGACGAACACCTCCGGGCGTGATGCGTTGGAAATAGCGAAGGCGTCTGGCGCGGCTGAGGCTGCGGCCGTCCTGGCGGCTAAACGATTGAAAGTCATCCAGGCACCCTCCGAGGAATGCGAACTGGCGTCGCCCGCGACATCGTCGAACGAGTCGCCAACTACAAGTGTAGGTGACGGCGGGACGACCAACCGGGAAGCATGCCTGCCCACGCGGTGGACTCCAACGTCCGAGTCTAGCCAGAAGCTTGGTCAGGAAGTCCCCTTAGGTCCGCGGACGGCGCCGGAGTCACTTGCAACCTGGGAAGAGGAGTCGAACGGCAGATCCGAAACGGAACCTTGGACGGATTCGTTCCCAGATATGTCCGGGTGGGAGCCGGAGGAGGACGGTCCTCCGCCTGAGGCGGACGAGACCCTGGCCGCGGCCGCGTCAGCGGCCCACCGGGAGATCTCAGGGCACAGGCCGATAGACAACGCGGAAGACTGGGAAGAATTCGAGGCGTTCCTTCCCGAGCGCGCTGTGCCTTTGCCCCGGGCCGGTGACGATGAGGGACGCGAGCTGATACGCAGGACGCTGCTTCGGGCTCTGAGGGAGGGAAGTGTCCCAGATGCCGAGTTGGCGGCCCTTTGCTCAAACCAGCACGGTGAGCGCAACGAGGAGGGCGAGGCTCTGCTGCGCCTAGTTCTCGGCGATCTCGGGGCGGAGACGGACGAGCGTACGGACGCCGAGGCGTTTTCGTACGATGATGATAATTACGACGGAGACGTCGCGGAGGAGACTGAGGTCGCCGAGGCGCTGGCGTTCCTGGACGATCTCGCTTCGGGGCACGCGGAGCCTCTCAGGATATATGTCAGGGAAATGAGCCGCCGCCGGCTTCTGACCGCTGAGGAGGAGCCGGTCCTGGCCAAAGAGATCGAGAAAGGCGCGGCTCACGCCATCGATGCGCTGGCCTCGTGGCCGGAGGGAGTCGCGGCGCTCCTGGCTGCGGCGGAACGCGTGAGAAACGGCGAGGCGGACTCCGAGGACATATCGACAGGCGGAGCGCCCGAGCCTTCGATGGAAGGCGCGCATGAAAACGGTGCGGGAAACTGCGGAGATGATGATCCGGATGACAGCGATGACGCCGGGACGAAGAGCGGCGAAGGTGAGACAGTGGAGGCGGCTGGGCTCACGGAGGCAGGAAAGGATTTTCTGGACCGTGCGAAAGAGATCGAGCGTCTGGCCGGAAGGGCTGGAAAGGGAGTGGCCGGGGAGAAAGCGCTCAGGGAGGCGCTGGCCTCCGCGAACCTCTCAAGGTCTTTCCTACTATCTCTCGCGGACGGCGGGACGGCCGATGCAGACAGCGCCGAAGGGAGATTCTCCGCGGCGATGGCGAGACAGTCCACCGCACGGGAACGCCTCGCGGTCTCAAACCTGCGCCTAGCCCTATCCATAGCCAGACGCCACCAGGGACGGGGCCTGCCTCTGGACGATCTGGTCCAGGAGGCGAACATCGGCCTGTTGAAGGCGGTGGATCGTTTCGATTGGCGCAAGGGGTTCCGGTTTTCGACATACGCGACGTGGTGGATTCGCCAGCAGGTCACTCGTGCGATCGCCGACAAGGGAAAGACTATACGGACGCCGGTGCATCTCCACGAGCTGATGTTGCGGACTGCCCGCGAGGCCGATGCGACCGAGAGGGACACGGGATGCAGACCGACGGCCGCGGAGGTCGCCCGCAGCATGTCGTTGTCACCGGCGAAGGTCACGATGATGCTCGCGAGGATGGAGGAGCCCGCTCGGCTTCACGAGCCGGATGCCGACGGCTCTTTTCTTGAGGACATCCTCGTTGATCCGGGCGCCCCGGACCCGTCTCTGACAATTGAGAGATCAGAGCTTGCAGCCACGCTGCGAGGCTTTTTGGCAGAACTTGAGCCGAGGGCGGCCGAGATCATGACGACCCGTTTCGGGCTGGGCGACGACGAATCGCGCACGCTTGAGGAGACCGGCCAGATTTTTGGCGTGACTAGGGAGAGGATCAGACAGATCGAGGCGAAAAGTCTGAAGAAGCTTCACCACCCGTCAAGGGCTGCGATACTCAGGGATTTCCTTGGCAGCGCCCCAAAGGTCGACGAGGGAAACAAAGTAGGATGATGGTTACGCGGATGTCGAGAGCGGCACTGCTTATATCGACACGCTGGCATCCAAATCAAAAAAACGACGAGCCCGAAGAACCTAAAGGATGCGAACGGCAGGAGTTCGAAGTCTGACCCACAAGCTTCGGCAGCGACGGCGCGGGTTGTTGGTTGCTCATCGGCGAACACAGTAGTGATCTCTTGGCGAGATCGGTCGAAAAGGTGATTTGTAAATGACGGAAAGGACAAGAGACGCGCCGCCGCGGGCCGGGGCAATGATGGAGGCCCTCCGGGGCCTCGGATATTCCACGGCCGCCGCCTTGGCGGACATCGTGGACAACAGCATCTCGGCAGGCGCATCGGAAGTCTGCATTGATTTCGCTTGGGCGGACGGGGCGAGCAGGGTCTCCGTTCTCGACAACGGCCGCGGCATGGATGACCCCGAGCTTGAGAAGGCTTTGCGCCTGGGCGACAAGAGTCCCTTGGATGAGCGGGCGCCCGAGGATCTCGGCCGTTTTGGCATGGGACTCAAAACTGCTTCGTTCTCTCAGTGCCGTAGGCTGACGGCCGCGTCAGTGAAGGAAGGCTGCTCACCGTGCTGCCTGCGCTGGGATCTTGACGCCCTCGCCGCGAGGCCGGACGACGGGTGGCTCTTGTTCGAGGGGCCGGCGGAGGGCTCGGAGGCGTTTCTTGAACCGCTCTCGGGCAGGAGCGCAGGGACGCTCATCCTGTGGGAGAAGCTCGACAGGATTGTGACGGAGGGCTCTTCCGCTGACGATTTTGCCGACCTCATCGACGGGGTCGAAGTGCGTCTGGCGATGGTGTTCCACCGTCTGCTTCAAGGGCCGTATCCAGCGTTGCGACTGCTGCTCAATGGGCGCCCGATCAATTCATGGGATCCATTTATGTCGGGGCATCCGGCCAAGCCGTGGGAGTCGCCCGTAGCGAAACAGTATTCCGGCTCGGGATTTGTCGAGGTGGAATGCCACGTTCTGCCCCACCGCGATCTGCTTTCGCCGGCTGAGTTCAAGAGGGCAGGCGGGCCAGAGGGATGGACGGCACAGCAGGGCTTCTACGTGTACCGCAACAAACGGCTCCTTCTCGCGGGCGGATGGCTCGGGCTTGGGCAGGGCCGCGCGTGGAATCGGGAGGAGGCGCACCGTCTCGCCAGAGTCAGGCTGGACATCCCTAACACGGCCGACGCCGAATGGAAGATTGACATCAGGAAATCGACGGCGCGGCCGCCGGTATCCCTGCGTTCCTGGCTCACGCGTCTCGCGGACGACACGCGAGAAAGGGCTAGAAGGGTTTTCGCGTACCGCGGCTCGCCGACTCCCGGGCCGGGCGGAACGCCCGTGGAGCAGGCTTGGCGGGTGGAGCATTTGCGCTCGGGCATGCGCTATCGGATAGACGAGAAGCATCCTGCGGTGGCCTCGGTCCTCGACGGCGCGGGGGCGATGCTGCCGATGGTCAAGGCCATGTTGAGGGTGGTCGAGGAGACGGTGCCGGTGCAGCGCATTTGGCTCGACACGGCGGAGAACAAGGAAACGCCGAGGACGGGGTTCTCCGGCGAACCGCCTGAGAACGTCGCCTCCGTGCTCAAAACTTTGTTCGACGATATGGTCGGGCGCCGGGGGATGTCACACGCGACCGCGAAGAGGGCACTCGCCGGCACCGAGCCGTTCCAGAACTGGCCAAGTCTCGTCGCGGCGCTGCCCGACGTGCCGGACACCGAGGCGAATCAAGAAAAGGATTTCTAAATGTCGGATGACGAAGCAAAGACACTCCAAGGGATCATCACGATCGCCCAGACGCTTCTCCTCAAGGAAAGGGAAACGTCGCCGATAACGCCGGCCCTGATTGCGGAGAAGGTGGAGGTGGCCTCAAACCTCGTGGCCCCGGAAGGCGGCATCGACACGGCGGCAGTCGTGCGCGAGCTGATAAGGCGCTTCAGCCACTGGATAGGCCAGGACTCGACTCTGGTAGACGACGAGGGCCACGTGCCGTGGCTGGTCGCGGCGCGCAAGAGGGACTGGCGCTATTGGCAGCGCTACCAGGGATGGCTGGAGCGCAAACTATCGGCATCCGCCGTCGAGGGTCTCGATAAATCCACGGACAAGATTCTGGGGCTTCTTGAGGATCCGACCAGGGAGGGTTCGTGGGATCGCCGCGGCCTGGTTGTCGGCCATGTGCAGTCGGGCAAGACGGGCAACTACTCCGGGCTCGTCTGCAAGGCCGCTGACGCGGGATACAAAATTGTCATAGTGCTCGCTGGTCTGCATAACAACTTGCGTTCGCAGACCCAGATTCGATTGGAAGAGAGTTTTCTCGGCTACGAGACTTCCGCCGCAAACGACGCGGTGAAACTGGTCGGCGTGGGCGAGATCGACAGCGACGCGGAGATCAGACCCAACTGCGCGACTAACAGATCGAACAATGGCGACTTCAACACGAGGGTGGCCCAGCACTACGCCATCTCGCCTGAGCAGAGGCCGTGGCTGTTCGTAGTCAAGAAGAACAAGACGGTGTTGGAGCGGCTGCTCAGATGGATACGGAACCACGTCGCGGATGCGGTCGACGCGACGACGGGCAAACGATTCGTCTCCAATCTGCCGTTGCTGCTCATCGACGACGAGGCCGACCACGCGTCCGTCGACACGGGCGAGCAGTTGTTCAACCCGGACGGGACGCCCGACGAAGACCACGAGCCGAAGGCCATCAACAGCCGCATCCGGAAAATCCTCCACGCCTTTGCGAAGTCGGCCTACGTCGGATACACGGCGACCCCGTTCGCAAACATATTCATCCACCGTCGCAATGCGACTTCCGAGGAGGGGCCAGACCTTTTCCCAAGATCATTCATCATCAACCTCGCGGCCCCGTCGAACTACGTCGGACCGGCCCGAGTATTCGGCCTTCGGACGCCAGACGGTCGCTCCGGCGGTCTACCCCTGACGCGCGAGGTGGTGGATCACGTCGACGCAACGGGCCTCGCGGGATGGATGCCACCGAAGCACTACAAGGAGCATGTGCCTCTCTACGCGGGCCTCGACCGGGCGCCTCCTTCCCTTGTTGAGGCGGTGGAGGCGTTCGTATTGGCCTGCGCGGCGCGCGAGCTTCGCGGTCAGGGGGTTCAGCACTGCTCGATGCTGGTGCATGTGACGCGGTTCAACCTAGTCCAGCGCGAGGTACACAGGCAGGTCGAGAGCATCGTCACGCGCATGAGGCAGAAGATTTCCCGACGGGTCGACCACGAGTCCTTGGTCGCGGAGTTGGAGGTGCTCTGGCGGAATGACTTCGAGCCGACGGGTGCCGAGCTCGCGGCGAGCCTTCCTGAACCCGATGGCCCGCCTCCGATCCCATCCTGGGGAGAGATTCTCGCGGCCCTCCCGGACGTCCTTTCCGACATCGAGGTGAGGATGATCAACGGCACCGCAAAGGACGTCCTCGACTACGCCGAAGAGAGGGCCAGGGGTCTCAAGGTCATCGCCATCGGCGGCGACAAGCTGGCGCGTGGTCTGACGCTCGAGGGGTTGTGCGTGAGTTACTTCGTCCGAACGTCGAAGATGTACGACACGCTGATGCAGATGGGCAGATGGTTCGGCTACAGGCCAGGCTATATCGATCTGTGCCGTCTCTATACAACTGGCGACCTGATCGAGTGGTTCGGCCATATAGCTGACGCGTCCGAGGAGCTGCGCGAGGAGTTTGACGCAATGGCCGAGAGCGGTGCGACCCCGAAGGACTATGGGCTCAAAGTCCAGTCACATCCGGTTCTGATGGTCACGTCGCCGCTGAAGATGCGCAGCGCCACGCCTCTATTCCTTTCATACAGCGGGAGCCTCGTCCAGACAGTGGCTATGCACAAGGACTCGTCGCGTCTGCGCTCTAATCTGGCGGCGGCAGACAGGCTTCTGTCCTCGATGGGTTCGCCGACGACGAAGGGCCCCGTCAGGGAGCGCGACGACACGCCGGACCAATGGCGCAGATCCTTCCTGTGGGAGCGCGTAGGGTCCGAGGCCGTGTTGGATTTCTTGGCCGGATATTCGACGCCCGCCAAAGCCTTCCGGGCGAACAGCGCGGTGATTGCGGACTTCGTGAAGAAAATGAACCAAGTCGGTGAACTCACCTCCTGGACGGTGGCACTTCTCGCTGAAGGACAGGGAAGAAGACCCTACAGGTTTCCGTGCGGCCTTGAGCTGGAAACGTTGCCATCGCGCAGTGACAGGGGCGTGGAGGGAACATATTCGATCGGTGTGCTGACCGACCCTGCCGACGAGGCGATAGACATTGGGCGGACGGAGTGGTCACGGGCGCTGGAGATGACCCTGGCCGAATGGCGGCCTGACGCGGCGAGGAACAGGGTGACGCCACCGAAGAGGCCAGCTGGTCTCAAAATAAGAGATGTGCGTGGCTTCGGCTGCCCGGGGGTTGCGCCGGCGCCTGAGCGCGGGTTGTTGCTTCTCTACCCTTTGGCGCCAGAGGGCGCGGGGACGGATGTCCTCGAATATTGGAAGGACCCGATCATCGCCTTCGCGATAAGTTTCCCGTCGAGCGTGACGGGTGTGAAGGTCGAATACCGTGTGGATCACCTGCTTTGGGAGACGGAATATGGCCCGGCCGATTGACGAGTTCGCGCTTGCCTGGGACGCCCTTTCGGGAGCCTCCGGTGCCGGCGGATGGAGGAGTATCGCGGTGGCCGCTGCGGGCCCCTGCATCCTCATGGCCGCGAGGCGTTTCCCGGGCAACGAGGAGGCACTGCTCGCTGGGTTCTCGTCGGCTCGGGTGCCCGCCGCAGAGAAGCTGCCGGAGGGGCGAGGGTTCGAGGTGTCACGGGCTGATCCGCACGGCGACGGAAAGACGTGGCTCGCACTCACGAGGAAAGAGTCGGGAAGCGTGGAGCTGTTCGCCGAAATGGCGTGCGACGTCGCGGGAGTCATGGACGCGGCTTCCGCCGAAGGCGAAGAGAGGCTTCTCCGCGCGCTTCTCTCGCGGGTGAGGTCATGGCAGGAGTTCATGCGCAAGGGCGCCCAGGCGCTCTCCCCCGAGGCGGAGCTCGGACTGGTCGGGGAGCTGCTGTTTCTGGGGGCTGTGCTGGACGCTGGGGTACCCGCGCAGATGTCGCTGGACTCGTGGATCGGCCCGTTGGATGGCCTGCAGGACTTCGAGCTCGGGACGGGGGCAGTGGAAGTGAAGGCGACGCTTTCGGCTCAGGGGTTCCCAGCGAAGATAGGATCACTGGAGCAGTTGGACGACTCAGTCCGCAAACCGCTTTTCGTCGCTGGTGTGAGGCTGTCGCAACGGGAGTCCGGCAGGAACCTTCCTGAGATTGCGGAGAGCGTAAGGGAGAAGCTGACGGGTGACGCGGCGGCAGTGAGTCTATTTGCTGACAGGCTCTTGGCCGCCGGATACCCACAGTCTCACGCAGACCGATATCCGCGGCGTTTCGCCGCCGAGGGGATGCGCGTGATCGAGGTCGGCGAGGCTTTTCCGAGGCTAACTCCTGGGAACGTCCCGTGTGGTGTGAGAAAGGCAATTTACGAGATTGATTTCGACCGGGCGCCCGGGGCTGACGAGGACGTGGTCGGAGTGTTGAGAAAACTGGGGGCGCTATGAGCATGGAACTGGGGGATTTTCTGAGGGAGACACAGGCTGAGGTGAGGGCGCAGATGAGCGACGGCTCGCCGTTCGCTGAGCTCGTGTTCTCCGAGGTGGTGATGCAGCACATGGCGGAAATCGGGATGACCTTCGAGCCGGTGGTGTGCCATTACCAGGGCAAGGTCGGCAACGCCAACCTTCGCCTGAGCGGATACGCGATGTCCGACGATGCGGATCAGCTGGACATGTTCATCAGCCTCTACGAAGGCGTGGACATCCCGACACCCGTGCCTGACTCGGAGACCAAGGGGGCCGTGGAGCAGTGCTTGCGGTTCCTGGGTCACTGCGCCGACGGACGGATGGCGCAGAAGCTCGATCCATCGAGCGACGTGCATTCGCTCGCCCTTACGATCCGGGAAATCTACAACGGCCTGGAGCAGGTGCGCGTGTTCGTGCTGACGGATCGCGTCGCCAAGGCGAAGAGCTTCAAGACCAGGGAGATCGGCGGCAAGTCAGTCCGCCTTGAGGTCATGGACATAGAACGCTTGCACAGGCACTGGTCGGAGGGCAAACCGCGCGACGAGCTGGTGGTCGATTTTGCCGAGGTATGCGGCTCGCCACTCCCTTGCGTCTTCGTGCCAGGGGATACGGATGAATACGATTACGCCCTGACCGCCGTGCCGGGTGAGGCCCTGAGATTCCTCTATGAGAGGTTCGGCGCACGGCTCTTGGAGGCGAACGTAAGATCGTTTCTCAGTGTGAAGGGGAAAGGCGTCAATGCCGGTATCCAGAATACTCTGCGCAACTCGCCAGGGCGGTTCATGGCCTACAACAACGGCATAGTGCTGGTCGCCGACGAGATGGTGCTTGGAAAAACCTCCGACGGCTCACTCGGTATCGCGTGGCTCAAAGGACTGCAGATCGTAAATGGCGGGCAGACCACCGCCTCGCTGTATTTTGCCAAAAGGAAGTTCCCGGAGACCAATCTCGCGCGTGTGCGCGTCCCGGCGAAGATCATCGTCATGAAGGTACAGGACCAGGCCCGCGAGGAGGCGCTCGTCTCGGACATCTCGCGTTTCGCCAATAGTCAGAACGCGGTCAGGCAGTCGGATCTGTCCGCCAACAAGCCCTTCCACGTCGACGTAGAGCGCCTATCGCTCACTGTCTTTTGCCCTGATGGCACAGGACGCTGGTTCTATGAGCGGGCTGCGGGGAGCTACAACACGATGCTGACCCGTGAGGGGACAACCCCCGCGAGGTTGAAAGCGTTGAAGGACGCAATACCGCCTTCGCGCAAGATAACCAAGACAGATCTTGCGAAATACATCATGGCGTGGTCTGTCCAGCCTGACGTGGTGAGCCTCGGCTCGCAGAAATGTTTCGACAGGTTCATGGGGGGGATGACAGTCCCGGAGGGTGAGACGCCCCCTCCGGCGCCTGACGTAGCGTCGTATAAGGCCATGGTGGCATCTGCGATTGTGTTCAAGGCCGTCCAGAAAATGGTCCGTCCGATGTTCCAGGCCTTCCAGGCAAACGTCGCAGCCTACACAGTCTCGCTACTGTCCAACAGGCTGGGGTCCCGGTTTGACCTCACGCGAGTGTGGGACCGCCAAGTCGTCTCTCCGCAGTTGCTCGCACAGTTGGGCGTCTGGGCAGGCGAGGTCAACGATGTCCTGCATCGGACGGCGGGCGGTCGCATGGTCTCGGAATGGGCGAAGAAGCCCGAGTGCCGTGAGGCCGTGATCGGTGCGACCTTCTCGGAGCCCGCGCCCGGAATTCCCGAGATACGCTGAGGGTGCACATGGCGGCCCTCGAGACTTCGATAGCTCGTCGCGAGATGATGTCGCGCATCAAGGGACGCGACACCGGCCCAGAGCTGAGTCTTCGTAGAAACGTTTGGGCGCTTGGCCTGCGATACAGGCTGCAATATCGGGTTGGCAGGACGCGTCCCGATATGGTCTTCGTCGGCGCTAAGCTGGCCGTATTCGTGGATGGTTGCTTCTGGCATGGATGCCCGCTGCATTTGACGATGCCGAAGAACAACCGGGAGTTCTGGAAGCAGAAGCTCAGGCGCAATCGTGAGCGGGACGCGGAGAACACGCAGTGGCTGGTGACAGAGGGCTGGCGGGTGATACGCCTGTGGGAGCATGAGATCGAGGCATCGCCCGCGAGCTGCGCGCAGCGTATCGCGGTTATGCTTGGCAAGACGGAGGAGTCGAAGGCATGACCTTCTTCAGTGGCGAGCAGTTGGGACAGGTCGATCTGATCGTCGATGCGGTCTACGCGGGCTACAAGACTGAACGTGGTGGCATCGCTGACCCGTTGGTCCCCTTGGTGGGTGTGAGTCGGCAAGGCGGTTTCCGTTACCGCGGCACCAAGGACCGCCCGACCCTTCTTGTGCTGACCTCCAATTTGGCCGAACCGGAATGGCCGGACCAGTTGGATGAGACGACCGGGACATTCATCTATTACGGTGACAACCGTCATCCGGGGCGTCTGCTCCATGACACGCCACGATTCGGCAACCAGTTGCTGCGCCAGATCTTCGACTCTGCACATCTGGGACAACGCCATCTGGTGCCACCCATCCTGGTCTTCACCACCGAAGCCACCGGTCGGGCCTTCCGGTTCCGTGGGCTTGCCGTACCAAGCAGCCCGGCCTTGGCGGCAACGGAGGATCTCGTGGCGTTGTGGAAGACGACCGAGGGGCAGCGTTTCCAGAACTACAAGGCGGTGTTCACGATCCTCGATGAGGCTGTGATCCCGCGGGCCTGGGTCCATGCCGTCGGGCGTGGCGAGGAGTCAGGGCTGGTGCCTGATGCGTGGAAAGCCTGGGTTGCGGCAGGCGGCATCCGGCCACTCATGGCGCCGCGCTCGCTGTTGATCCGCAGCAAGGCAGAGCAATTGCCGGCAACACCAGAGGATCAGGCCCTGATCGAAGTGATCCGACAACGCTACAAAGACAATCCGTTCGGGTTTGAGGCTTGTGCCGGGGCGCTAACCCGCCTGTTGCTGCCGGATGTTTCCCGTCTCGATCTGACCCGCCCATGGCGCGACGGCGGGCGGGATGGGATCGGCCGACTGCGTATCGGGCGCAGCCCCGCTGCGATCGAAGTCGATTTCGCGCTGGAGGCGAAGTGTTACGGTGCGAGCAACGCAGTCGGGGTGAGGGAGGTGTCACGCCTGATCAGTCGCATCAAGCATCGCGAATTCGGCGTGTTGGTGACGACCTCTTATGTGGATCGGCAGGCGTATCAGGAAGTGACAGATGATGGTCACCCGGTGATCCTGACAGCAGCGCAGGACATTGTCGGCCTGTTGCGCTCGGCCGGGCTGCGGACCGCGACTCAGGTCGATACGTGGTTGGACGGGATCACGGCAAGCCGTTGATCAGGCGGCGTGCAGCTGTTTGGCCTGATTCAACGAGATCCACTGGAAGATCGCGGTCATGACGTCCGAGCAAACACCATTGCCGCAGAGTTTCACCTTGTCGCGCCGGCTTCCGTGAGGGAGGAGATGCTCGGTCGAGCCTCCCATGGCGAGAAGCAGCTCATCAGGCTGGAGCATGCGCAGGTAGGGGGTATCGCCCTTCCATGTCACTAGGCCGAAACGGTCGACCGTGGTCACCGTGCGGAGCGGAGCGTCCAGCGTCTGCCAGCCTCCTGCATAGTCTGATCCGTAGTAGACAATCAGGAAGGGTAGCCTCATCCCAAGCTCGGCAATGGCACGCTCGGCCCTTTCCAATGTCGCCTTGGCACGCCCTGGCTTCCTTAGTGGAGCAACCGGATAGTCCGCTTTCCAGTTGATGATGTCGCAAGCGGTCTTCCGCGGTGTGCTCACCAGACCGTGCAAGTCTTCGCGGCTGACCGTGGTGCCTTGTCTGTCACACACAAGGAACATGCGCTTACGGGCCTGTGCTGAACCGAAGTCGGCGGAGTTCAACAGCAGATCACTGACCGCATAGCCTAGACCTTGAATGGTCTGGACCAGTTCATTGTGGCGATCCCATTTCTTCATGCGGTTTACGTTCTCGACGATGACCCACCGGGGCGCCATTGCCTTCACCCAAGAGACGATACCTATTGCTGTCTCGCGGCTTTTCTCTGTGCCCGGTTTGGCGCCGCGGGCGATGGAGTGGGAGGTGCATTCTGGAGAGGTCAGTAGCACATCCGGTCTGTACTTGGAAGCAAGTTTCCTGGGGGAGACATCCTCGATCTTCTCGGTGAGGATATCGGCCTGCGGGAAGTTAGCCTTGTAGGTCTGCGTGGCGAGACTCCATGCGTCTAGCCCGAGCAGAGGAACGCCACCGCCTCGCACTGCACCGCGCGCTCCGAAACCCGCGCCGCAGAAGAGATCAACAAAGGTTGGCATTCAACAGCTCCAATCTGGCCTGAAATGAGGAGGAGTCGTACTGGGTACAGAGCCTCGAATAAACGGTTTCTGGTCCAGCCAAGTATGGTAATTGAATCATACAGGGTTGTCTTGACACTCAATGGCAGCTTTCTGAGGCAAGGTTGCCGTTTCTGACGGAAGAGCCTTATGACCGCTTCGCCCGACCCGCTGTCCGTGAAAGGCGCCGCTGGGGCGGCAGGGTTGTGCTGTTAGCTGCCAGTTAGCAGTATCAATTGGTTGGCAGTTGCTCATCGGAATTGATCCCGAGGTTTAATGATGAGTACTCTGGAATTGGGGTACCTTTGGCATCCCACTGCGCGAGCCCGGCGCATGATCAATTCCTTGCGCCGATGAGCGATCACTCGCCGACCTACCAACCCCCGCCCGACGAAGGGCTGGACATTCGCTACATCGACGAAGACCTGCTCGTCGTCGACAAGCCGGCCGGCCTGCTGTCGGTGCCGGGGCGCGGTCCCGGTAAGCAGGATTGCCTGAGCGCCCGCGTCCAGGCGCGCTATCCGGAGGCGCTGCCGGTGCATCGGCTCGATCTCGGCACTTCCGGCCTGCTCGTGCTGGCGCGCAGCCCGGCCATGCACCGCGCCCTCAACAAGTTGTTCGAGACGCGCCGGGTCGAGAAGCGCTACGTGGCGCTGGTGGCCGGGCGCATGGACGCGGGCGAGCGCGTCATCGAGTTGCCGCTGATCGCCGACTGGCCCAACCGCCCGCGCCAGATGGTCGACCACGCCATCGGCAAGCCCTCGCGCACGCGCCTGCGCGTCGTCGGCTACGATCCCGCGCTGGATGCGACGCGCGTCGACCTGTTCCCGGAAACCGGCCGCTCGCACCAGTTGCGCGTGCACCTGCAGGCCATCGGCCACCCCATCCTCGGCGACGAACTCTATGCGCCGCCAGAGGTTTTCGCCCGTGCCCCGCGCCTGCTGCTGCACGCGGCGTTTTTGGGCTTTTTTCACCCGTCGACCGCAACCGAGTTGCGGGTGGAGAGCGGGGCGCCGTTCTGATCTCGGCGCTATCACGCCCAACCCCAGGAGTTTGTGATGCCGCCCGGCATGAACCGCCATACTTGAGCAGTCAGGAACTACCGATCCTCGCGCGTATGCCAGATGCGAAGGATGTAAATGACTTGGTCCTGGATTTCGTAGCGCAGTTCGTAATTGCCAACGAGGATTCGTCGCACTTCCCGCGGATCGAACTCCTCAAGGCGCTCGCCGATACGCGGCTTGACCGGCAGGCCAGACGGCGCAGCCGCCAGCGACTGAACCACACGCGCGGCGGCGGCCGGATTGACCGGTGCCAGAAAATCATGCAGCCGGGCGAGGTCGGACAGACCCTTGTTGGTCCACTTCAATTCCATCAACGCGGCGCCGGCAACGGCTCAAGTGTGTTCAAGCTGTCGGCCCAGGCCTGGACCGTCTGATGATCGATGACGCGGCCGGCGTCGACATCGTCCATCGCCTCCCGAGTCAGGCGGCTGCGTTCATCTTCCTGATCGATCCAGGCAGATAGCGCCTGCTTGACGATCCAGCCTCGCGGGCGCTCCAGGCGCGCGGCCATCTGGTCGACCTTTTCAGCGAGCGGCAGCGGAATATGGGCGGTGAGAACCTTGGTTGCGACAGGGGGCATGGTCGGCTCCAATCAGAATTAATCAGTTTCAATCATAGCGACGCCGAAGGGCACTGGCAAGCGCCGGCTTGAGGAGCGCCGGCTTTATGGGTGTCGGTTTGAGCGGGGTTCCTGGCTCGGGAGGAACAACATTGGGACACGGTTGTTTTCCCGAACCTGGGGTCACCCTTTAGCCTTCTTTGAAGGCACAGAAATAGTTCTTCCGCCTGTATTTTGATACCGCGTTTTGCTGCCATACTTTTATGAAACGCAAACATCAGCGCACTTTGGAGCTGATCTTCGTCCGACCGGTCTCGGCAAATGTTCGCCGGGCCGACATTGAGGCGCTATTCCTGGAGCTTGGCGCAGAGTTTGAGGAACGCGAAGGTTCGCGCATTGAGGTGTTTTTGTTCGGGCTAGTGCGGGTGTTTCACCGCCCCCACCCGTCGCCGGATACGGACAAGGGCGCGGTTGCAGCAATTCGCAAATGGTTGGAAGAGAATGGAGTGAAGCCATGAATACTATGACGATTAACGGCTACCAGGCGGTCATCGCCTTTGACCCTGATCTTCAAATGTTTCGGGGTGAGTTCGTGGGTCTCAACGGCGGTGCCGACTTCTACGCTGCCGATGTGGAAGGGCTGAAGCATGAAGGTGAGACTTCCCTTCGCGTGTTTCTTGAAGCCTGCGAGCGTCGCGGTATCGAACCGCGCAAGCACTTTTCGGGCAAGTTCTCTCTGAGGGTTGACCCTGCTACCCACGAAGCGGCTGTAATTGCTGCCGCCGCGCACGGACAGAGCCTGAACCAGTGGGCTACCGAAGCAATCCGACAGGCCGCGTTGTTATAACCAGGAATCGATGCGACCAGACTCCATCACCTCGCAATCATGATGGGTGGTGATGGTTTGGTTTGCCGATGGAACATCGGCGCCTTGGAAACTCTTCGATTCACAGGCTCTGAACTGCGGGTGGAGAGCGGGGCGCCGTTCTGATCTCGGCGGCTTGCGGACAGGGGCGACAACCGGTGCAGTCGCATGCGAACGCGAGTGTCGGAACGATGTACGAAAGAAAGTCGAGCCCTTGCTTCTTCGTTGCCCCCCGAGGTGTGACCGGGGCGGTCGATCTTCCAGCCGGGCCTGCGCGGAGGCGTCGCTTGGCGGGCAGACCGGCGCGGGTTAAGGCGGAAAGCGCAGGCGGGAGAACGCGCGCCCGGCCAGTATCGCCTTGCGTTCGATTTCCGTCGCCGACGCCAGCCAACCCCTTTGCTCGAGGAACAGCAGGAAGGCGCGCGTGCTGACCTTGCGGCGGATCGCCGCTGCCGCGAACGAAGCGTCACCGGGCGTCGCGTCGCTTCGGGTCACGCCTTTTCCCAGGGCGGCACTGGGTTGAAGGTTTCTTCCAGTTCGGCAAGGAAGACCCGGACCTTGGGCACGCGGACCCGGTTGGGCGTATAGCAGGCGTAGAGATAGCGGCCGATGCTGCTGATTGGCTCCAGATCGTCGAAGACGGTCTTCAGGGTGCCGCGCGCCAGTGCCGGGCCGCACAGGTAGGTCGGCAATATGGCCAGGCCGTGCCCGGCGAGTACGGCATCGAGAATGCAGTCGACGTTGTTGAAGTTGAACTTGCTGCTGACCGGGATGCTGAATTCTTCGCCTGCGCCGTCGATCAGCCGCCAGACCCGGCTGTCGTCGGGCAGCATGAGGCTGAAGCAGGTGTGGTGGGCAAGGTCATGCGGCGTTCGCGGTTCGCCGCGCGCGGCAAAGTAGGCCGGCGTTCCGCAGATCACCCGTTTCATATGGACCAGCTTCCTGGCCACGGCATCTTCGGGCGGCGCCTTGGTCAGCCGCAGCGCGAGATCGATGTTGTCCTCGACGAGATCGACGAGGGCGTCGGTCAGCACCAGTTCGCAGCTGAGCTCGGGATACTTGGCGACGACCTGCGGCAGCAGCGGGGCGATGTACATGCGTCCGAAGGTGATCGAGGCGCTGACCCGCAGAACGCCGCGTGGCGCATCGCCGAGGTTCCTGACCGCGACCTCGGTGCTGTGGATCGCTTCCAGCGCCCGCAGCGCGTGTTGATGGAAGACCTCGCCGGAGGGGGTCAGGTTGAGCTTGCGCGTCGAACGCTCGAAAAGGCGCACCCCGAACGCCCGCTCGAGTTCGGCAATCTGCTTGCTGACCTGCGCCCGCGTGCAATCCAGCCGGCGCGCGGCGGCGGCCATGCTGCCGCTTTCGACGACCTTGACGAAACTGTCCCAACTGCCAAGCCATGCCACGTTGTCAATCATCCGTTGACGTCATGGCGCCAATTATGGGCTGTTTGCCAACGATCTTGACAACTATAGTTGCCCGACATCTTCACCAGCCAACCATCGATCGGGAAAACTCGACATGTTGCGTACATTAGGCCGACCCGACATTCTGGTCACGACGCTCGCCGCCGCCGGCATCCTGATGGTGACCATGGGGGCGCGCCAGTCGCTGGGCCTGTTCGTCGGTCCGCTCGATGCGACGACCGGCCTCGGCATCGCCACCATCAGCCTGGCGCTGGCGATCGGGCAATTTACCTGGGGGGCAATCCAGCCGGTGGCCGGGGCGGTGGCCGACCGTTTCGGCCCGCGCGCCGTGCTCGTCGGCGGCCTGCTGGTGATGGCGCTGGGCAGCGCCGTGACGCCCTTCATGGATAGCGGCTTCGGGCTGGTCGTCTCGCTCGGCCTGCTCTCCGCGATGGGTTCGGGCGCCGGCAGCTTTTCGGTGCTGATCGGCGCCGCGGCGCAGCGGCTGCCCCTCGAGGCGCGTGGCGCCGCCTCGGGCGTGATCAACGCCGGCGGCTCGTTCGGCCAGTTCGTCTTCGCGCCGATCCTGCAAAAGCTGATCCAGTCGGTGGGCTGGATGGGCGCGATGTGGGCGATGGCGGTGATGACGCTGGCTGCGCTGCCGCTGGTCGGCAGGCTGACCAGGCCGGTGGAAGGGCCGGTCAGGCATGCCGAGCATGACGCCGGCGTGCTGAAGACCGTCGGCGGCGCGATGAAGGATCGCAGCTACCTGTTGTTGCATGCGGGGTTCTTCACCTGCGGCTTCCATATCGCCTTCCTGGTGACCCACCTGCCGGGCGAAGTGAATCTGTGCGGGCTGCCGCCATCGGTGGCCAGTTGGTCGCTGGCCATCATCGGGCTGGCCAACATCTTTGGCAGCCTTTACGCCGGCTCGTGCATCTCGCGCTATCGTAGCAAGTACGTGCTGGCCGCCATGTACGGCTCGCGCGCCGTACTGATCGGGCTCTACCTGCTGTTGCCGCGGACCGAACTGAATTTCTACCTGTTCGCCGCCGGCCTCGGCTTTACTTGGCTGGCCACCGTGCCGCCGACCGCCGCCATCGTCGGCAAGCTGTTCGGCATCCGCTACCTCGCCACCCTGTTCGGGCTCACCCTGTTGAGCCACCAGATCGGCGGCTTTCTCGGCGCCTACGTGGGCGGCGTGGTGATTGTCCGCTTCGGCGACTTCGGCTGGATGTGGTACGCCGACATGGCGCTTGCCGCCGCTGCTGCCCTTATCAACCTGCCGATTCGCGAAGCGCCGGTGGCCCGAGCGCTGGCCCCGGCCTGACAAAAGGAGAATGAATGATGAGCATTCTGCGCCCCGGGATTTCGATCGAGGTTCTCAACGAGCGCGGCAGCGAATACCTGCCGGGCTACCTGGGCATCGAGATCATCGAACTCGCCCCGAATACCCTGACCAGCCGGATGCCGGTCAGGAAGCTGCATGTCGCGCCCAACGAATTCCTCCATGCGGCCAGCGTCGTCGCCCTGGCCGACACGGCGTGCGGCTATGCGACGCTGGCTCACCTGCCCGAGGGCGCCCAGTCGTTCACCACCATCGAGCTCAAGAGCAATCATCTGGGCACGGTCAGGGACGGCAGCATCGCCTGTGTGGCGACGGCGCAGCACCTGGGGCGCACCACGCAGGTCTGGGATGCCGTGGTCACCGACGAGGCCAGCGGGCGCAAGCTTGCGCTGTTTCGCTGCACGCAGATGATCCTGTGGCCGAAGCAGTGAAGTCCATGCGCGGGTTCCCGGATCGGTGATTTGTTGTCAGTCTTGAGCCGGTCGCGGTCTGACGGCTGAAGGCACGTTGTGGCAAGTTGCCAGTGGCCGACCGGGCTTGGATTGGCAGCGAATTCCGGTGTCCGTGGCGGTTGACCGCAACCGGAACCTTCTGGAGCCGAACCTGGGCTGGCGGCTGCGATGCGGGCATGGGCTGGCCGTTTATTGAAGGTCGCGGAGGCGGACCGCTACGCCGATCGGGTCGCTGGTTGTCGGACATCAATGGAGAGTGGCGCTGAATCGACTTACTATTCGGTTTGAGGAGCGTATCCCTCCGCCCTGACAAGAAGTTCGAACCGCCCACCTCAAGACGCGCACAGATGACCCGAAGATCAACACCCAAGGGCAAGCCCGCCCCGATGCCGTCAAACCCCGAGGCGCCGAAGCCGCGTGGCAAGCGCTTCATGGTTGCCGGCCTGGTGCTCGCTGTGTTGATTGGCGTCGCGATGCTGTTTTTCGTGTCCTCGTCCCCCGTATCGCCACCGGCCGCCACGTCTTTGGCTGCCCCCCCGGTCGCGTCAAACGCCGTGCCACCGAGCGTCCCCGCCACCTATGTCGGCGCCGAGACCTGCAGGACCTGCCACGAAAGCGAATTCAAGTTGTGGTCAGGTTCGCACCACCAACTGGCAATGCAGGAAGCCACGGCGACCAGCGTGCTCGGCGACTTTGCCAACGCGAAGTTCAAGAAGGATGGCGTCGAGTCCACCTTCTTCAAACGCGACGACAGGTTCATGGTGCGCACCGATGGCCCGGACGGCAAACTGGCCGACTACGAAGTCGCTTACACCTTCGGGCTCTATCCGCTGCAGCAGTATCTGATCCCGTTTCCGGGCGGACGTTACCAGGCGCTGCCGATTGCCTGGGACTCCCGTCCGAAAAGCGAAGGCGGCCAGCGCTGGTTCCATCTTTATCCCAAACAGAAGACGGACTACAGGGATCCCCTGCACTGGACGGGCGTCTACCACAACTGGGCCCTGCAGTGCGCCGAGTGCCATTCGACCAATCTGCACAAGGGTTACGACGCGGCCAGCCAGACCTACAAGACGACGTTCAGCGAAATCAACGTCGCCTGCGAAACCTGCCACGGCCCGGCATCCGCTCACGTCGACTGGGCCAGGCAGGCCAAGCCGCCGTATGGCGCCGGTGACAACAAGGGCATGCCCTCACTGCAAAGCCGTTGGAACGAAGCCTGGAAATTCCCGAGCGACGCAGCGAAATTTGCCGTGCGCGACAAGCCGGCAGATCCTGCCGGCATGAACAGTTGCGCCGCCTGCCATGCCCGCCGCTCGACTCTGAGCGAAGACCGGACCCCCGGTGCGCCGCTGGAAGACAGCCATCGCCTGGCGATGCTCACTGCACCCAACTACCATGCCGACGGCCAGCAGCGCGAGGAGGTTTATGTCTGGGCCTCGTTCCTGCAAAGCAAGATGCACCAGAATGGCGTCACCTGCATGGATTGCCACGAACCGCACAGCCAGAAACTGCGCGCCGAAGGCAATGCGCTGTGCACCCGCTGCCATGCCGCCGCCGAGTTCGACGTGCCCAAACACCACCGCCATGTGGCGGGCGGAAAGGGTGCACAGTGCGTCACCTGCCACATGCCGACGCAGAACTACATGGTGATCCACGCCCGTCAGGATCACAGCCTGCGCATCCCGCGCCCCGATCTCTCGATCGCGATGGGCAGCCCCAACGCCTGTACCCAGTGCCACACCGACAAGAAGCCACAGTGGGCGGCCAGCACCATGGACCAGTGGTATGGCAAGAGCTGGCGGGAGCGCCCGCACTACGGCAGCACCTTGCACGCCGGCGAAACGCAGGGCGTGCGCGCCTTGCCCGGCCTGCTCGAACTCGCTGCCAGCCCGGCGGCGCCGGCAATCGTCCGGGCGACGGCCGCGACGCTGGCGCAGCCCCACACCAACCCCGGCACGCTGGCGGCGGCGCGGGCGCTGTTGCAGGATGCCGACCCCTCGGTGCGCATCGCCGCGCTGGGCATGATCGCCAGGGCTGACCCAGCCAACCGGGTGCTCAGTGGTGCGCCGCTGCTCTCCGACCCGGTCCGTGGCGTGCGCATCGAAGCGGCGCGCCTCCTCGCCGACATACCGGATGCCCGGATTCCGGAGGGCAAGCGCGCCGCCCGTGCCGCCGCCCTGCTGGAATATGAACACGCCCTGGCGCTGGAGGCCGACTGGCCTTCGGGCCAGGTCAACCTCGGCAATCTGCGCCTGCAGCAGGGACGCGGAGAGGAGGCGATCGCCGCTTTCGAGCGCTCCATCGCGCTCGACAAGGGCTTTCCCGGCGCCTATGTCAATCTTGCCGATGCCTTCCGCCAGCTCGGTCGCGAACCGGAGGGGGAGAACGTGTTGCGCCGGGGCCTGGCGGCGCTGCCGCGCGATGCCGATCTGCACCATTCCCTCGGGCTGCTGTTGACGCGCAAGGGCGACAAGGCGGCGGCGCTGAACGAATTCGTCGACGCGGCGAGGCTGGCCCCGGATAACGCGCGCTATGCCTACGTCCATGCCATCGCGGTCGATTCCGCTGGCAAGCGCGAGCAGGCGCTGGCCCTGCTGCGTAGCGCCAACAAGCGACACCCGGACGATCTCGACATCCTCGGTGCGCTACTGTCGATAAGCCGCGAAACCGGCGACCGGCAAGCCGCCCTTCGCTACGCGAAGCAACTCGCGGAGATATTGCCGGGCAACCCCGGTCTGAACCGGTTGATTGCCGAGTTGGAAGCGAAATAGGGCGCCGCGGACAACGGGCAAGCCACTGTCAGGCGGTGGCACTCGATGGCTGATTAGCCGGGGTCGGCAGGCGGGGCCAATGGCGGATTTTTTGCCAGCAGCGCCCCGGCAAACGCCGGGTACAGCAGCAATGAAAACACTGACGCAGCGATCAGGGCCTGGGCAACATCCTGGCTCATGCTCTTTGCCTGCAATCCGATCTGGGCAATCACGACGACCAACGAAAGCGACGTTACTGAAGACGACAAGGCAAAGGGCCAGCGTTCGGGCAGTGGCATCTCCTTGCGGTACAGGAATACAGGAAGCCCGCGAACCACCAGAAAAAGCAGCAGGAGCGTCGGCATCAGGATCATCGAAGTCACGTCGCGGGTCAGGGCACCGAGTTCAAACTGGAGACCCGTCCCGATGAAAAGAAAGGGGGAGAGAAAACCGAAGCAGATGGCGTCGATCTTGATGCGGAAATCCCTGCTGTCTTCGCCGCGCGTGGTGAGACCAACGATCAGGCCAGCCGCGAAGGCGCCGAGGATGCCCTCGAACCCGAAATCCTGAGAAAGAACATACAACGCTATCATCAGGGCAAGCGCCAGGCGGATCGGCATTTGCGTACTGGAATGCATGGTCCTGCCCAGAAGGGCGATGATCCTTGGTGGCCGCAGTCCCGTGCCAACCGCAACGGCAAGCCCGACAAGAGCGAGAAACGCCAGCAGGAACCCGATTTCCTGCCAGGAAGTGAACCTCTGGGAGAGGGCCAATGACACTGCGACCATCGGCGCGACTTCTCCGACCGTGCCGGCAGCCAGTACAAGACGACCGAATATTGAATCAAGCTGCCCGCCGTCGCGCAGGATCGGCAACATTGTGCCAAGGCCTGTCGTTGTCAGGGCAATGGCGACCATCATCGGCGCGTCTACCGCAGGAATGACATGAAGCACGCCGACCAGCAGCAATGCCAGGACGAGTGACACGACCCAGCCCTGAAGGGCAAGCGACAGCGGACGGCCGCGTATCTGCTCGAAATCGATCTCCATGCCAGCCATGAACATGACCGCGGCCGTGCCAAAGCCCTTCATCACATCGAAAAACTCGTCGGGGTTGGCCAGATTCAATATCTGCGGGCCGATCAGGACACCCAGGACAATTTCCAGCACGACAACCGGCAGCCGAAACCCGACTCGAATCTCGGCCAGCAATGGCGCGACGAATGCCGCGAGCAAGACGATGAATACCGGATGAGTATGGTGCACGCTTTCCCCGAGGTTACGAACCAATGACGAACTTGATGTGCCACTTACTGACCAGGGCTGCCTGCCGCTGGCTGGTGCTTGAAAGGTTCGGCTTTTGGCGCAGGTGCTACCACTGCCGCACTGGCCGTCCCCGGCATGATCTCGAAGTTGGCCGGGAAAGTGGCCAATGTGGCACGGAAGCGTTCAAAAAGGTCGCGGTTGCCGATCAACTCGGCCTTGCCCTGCCCCAGCAGATCGACAAACAGCGCCTTGCCGGCCATCACCGATTCCAGTTCGCTGCGCTTGATACGTACCGTGAAGTCGGGCTTGGCGACCTGCTCCCCCTTGATGCTGGTCATCGTGCCATTGCTGACCTCGACGACAAACTTCTCGCCATTGTCGGGCGTGGTGAAATTTGCGATGAACTTCAGATCCCCCGCCTTCTGCGTGTCGAGACGGATGGCCAGCCCCTCCAGCCATAGTTCGGTGGCCAGTGCCTTGATCATGTCCGGGCCGCCAGTTTTCGGGCTGGGCAGATTGGGCATGCCGGAGCGCAGGTCGAGCGCAGCGGCGAGGAAGCTGTTGCGGAGGGCGACGCTTTCCTTCTGGTAGCCCACCTGCTCGAAATTGTCGGCAAGCAGATCCTTGGCGGCCTGGTTTTGCGGTTCGGCATAGACCAGCTTGTTGAGCAATTCGATCGCCAGCAGATACTTTCCCTCGTCGTGGAGCTGCTTGCTGCGGGCAAGAATCTTCTCGCTGCCGCCCATCATGGCGACATACTCGGGCGCCGAATCCTTCGGTGAAAGCGGGATCAGGGTGGCCGGATTGGCATCCCAATAGCCGATGTAGCGATTGATCACCGCACGGCTGTTGTGCTCTTCCGAACCATGGTAGCTATGTGCCACCCAGCTTTGCTGCAGGCTGGCCGGCAATTTGTAGACATTGTGGATTTCGTTGATCGTCACGCCCTTGTTGGCCTGATGGAGCACCGCGTTGTTCAGGTTGGCGTAGGCGTCGCGCTGGTCGCGCATCGCCTGCACGACCCGGGCATTGCCGAAACGCGGCCACGTGTGCGCCGTAAACATCACCTCGGCGTCCTTGCCGAAACGGTATAGCGCCTCGTTGATCTTCTTGGACCATTCCAGCGGGTCGCGGATCAAGGCGCCACGCAGCGTGTAGATGTTGTGGATGGTGCCAACGATGTTCTCGGCTCCCCAGAATACCTTCCAGTCGGGGAACCACGTGTTCATTTCGGCCGGCGCCTCGGTGCCAGGCGTGTTCTGGAATACCATGCGAACGCCGTCGACCGTCATCGACTCGATCGGCTTGCTGACGATGACATTAGGCTCGATCAGGCCGATTTCGCCAAACGGGATCGTCTTGCCGATCGCCTGGTCGACATGCCCGAATGGGTTGTGCGGTAGCAGCAGGCCGTAGGCGTAAATAACGCGCCGGTTCATGGCCGGGCCGGCGTAAATGTTCTCGGAGACGGCATGCCCCATGAAATGCTCGGGGGCGATGACCTTCACCTTGCCGCTCCGGATATCGGCCTCGTCAACCACACCGCGAATTCCGCCGAAGTGGTCGGCGTGGGCATGCGAATAGACGACCGCAACCACCGGCCGCTTGCCGAGTTTCTCGTTGACGAAGTCCAGCGCGGCGCGGGCGGTTTCCCGGGTGGTTCCGACGTCGAAAATGATCCAGCCGGTCTTGCCTTTGATGAAACTGATGTTGGAGAGGTCGAAGCCGCGAATCTGCCAGATCTTGCCGGGGAGAACCTCGTAGAGGCCGTAATGCATGTTGAGCAGTGCCTGGCGCTGCAGCGAGGGGTGGATACTTTCGAAGTCCTTGCCGCCGCTGTTCTCCGGCAGCAGCCAGTCGTAGCTTCCCATGTTCCAGACGACATTGCCGGCCGCACCCTTGATGACGCGGGACGCCGGTGCCGCGACAAAGCCGCGCCTGGCGTCGTCGAAGTCGGCCCTGTCGGCGAAAGGCAGCATCTTGCGCGCCTCTTCCTGCATCTGGACGGTGTAGGTCGAGGGCGCCTTGCCCTTGGGGTGAAAGTGCGGCGGCGCATCGGCCGCGGCGGCGTTGAAGGCAAACATGGAACATGCGGCGATCAGGCGGATACGGGTGAACATAAGGGTCTCCTTCAGGGTCATTCTCATCGGGCGCCGACTGTAAAGACTACGCAGCTGATGCGGCGCTGGCTGGCGGAATATGCGCCATCGCATGCTCGGCCAGTGCCGTGATGGTCAGTGATGGATTGACCCCCGGATTGGCCGGCATCGCTGCACCGTCACAGACCAGCAGATGGCGGTAGCCGAAGACCCGTAGCTGGCCGTCTACGACGCCGCTGTCGGCATCCCTGGCGATCACCGCGCCGCCAAGCAGGTGGGCGGTGGTCGGGATGTTGGCCGCCGCTTCGAGGATCATGCTTTGGGCGATGCCGCCGGTATGTTGCGCCAGCCAGGCGGCGGCGGCATTGCCTGCGGCAATGAAAGTGGGATTGGGCTTGTCCGCGTGCTGCTCGGTGCTCAGCGTATAGCCGCGCCGGAACCAACGCTTCTTCGCCCGCAGGGCAATCGCATTGTCGAGCGCCTGCATGACCAGGAACATGACCGAGCATTTGCTCCAGCCGACCGGCCAGAAAGTCTTGATGCCGCGCAGCGGATGGCGGAGCATGCCTCCCAACCACATCAGCGGCCGCGTCAGCCGTGTTCCCTCGCCGACCAGGCTGGTGTAGAGCAGGGACATGAAATCGCCGCGGCGACCGTAGGTGACGAATTCGATATGAGTATCGGCATCGACGTGGATGCTGCTGCTGATGGCAACGTCGTTCCAGGTGCCGCGGTCTTCCGGCAGACGCACGGTAAGGATCGACTCGCTATTGGTGCGCACCAGTTCACCGAGACGGTCGCTGATCCCGGGCAGCGAGCCGCCGTGCTTGAGGTTGGCAAGCAGACGGTTGCTGCCCAGCGTACCGGCGGCAATCACCACGCCGCGCGCGGTGAACTGCTTGCGGCCCTTGAAAAACCAGGCGCCCGGGCGCTCGGTGGTGATCAGGTAGCCGTCGCCGCCGTCCGCCGCGCCGATGGGCTTGATGTCCGCCACCAGATGCTCGGGGTGAATCTCCACACCCTTCTTCTCGGCGAACCACAGATAGTTCTTGACCAGCGTGTTCTTGGCGCCGACGCGGCAGCCGACGCAGCAGGCGCCGCAGCGGGTGCAGCCTGTTCGCTCAGGGCCTTCGCCGCCGAAATAGGGATCGGCGACCTCCTTGCCAGCCTCGCCGAAGAAAACCGCGCAGGGCGTGCGCGTGAAGCTGTCTTCGGTGCCGTAGTGGCGGGCGACTTCGCGCAGCAATTGCTGATTGGCTGAATCGAAGGGCACGGTCTGCACACCCAGCATCCGTTCGGCGGTGTCGTAATGCGGCTGCAGGGCGGTCTGCCAGTCGGCGATGTCGCGCCACTGCTTATTGGCGAAAAACTCCGGCTTGGCGCGATAGAGCGTGTTGGCATAGACCAGGCTGCCGCCGCCGACACCGGAACCGTTGGCGATGAATACGTCCTTGAACGGCGTCAGCCGGAAGATGCCCTTCAGGCCGAGGAAGGGCGCCCAGAGGAAGCGGCCGAGCTGCCAGCCCGAGGCGGCGAAATCCTTGTCGGCAAAGCGCCGCCCGCATTCAAGAACGCCGACCTTGTAAGCTTTCTCCGCCAGGCGCAGAGCCGAGACGCTGCCGCCGAAACCTGAACCGACGACCAGCCAGTCGTAGTCGAAGGGCGCACCCTCTGCACCGTGTGCGTGCGCATTCATCCGCGGATCTCCAGTGGGTTAGGGAAAGCAGGGTCCGTTTTGTTTCGGGAACCTGAACTGCACCTGCACGCGAATCTGTCAGTCTGGCCCATTATCCAGGGTGACCACATTGTAGCAGGCGGAAAACTGCGTGTTCACCGGCAGCTTGCCGAGGTGGAGTACCTTGCCGATTCCGCCGGCAAAGTCGTAATTCAGGAAGGGCCGGATCAGGGCGTTGTTGTACGACCCGCCGGTGTGCTGTCCACGTTCTGGGCACGGTGGAGGTTCGGAGCAGGGTTCCGCGGGGGTCCAACAGCCCGCTGCCGCCCCTATGCGCGGTGCGCGAATTGCCGCAGAATAGTTCCGGTCGGGTTCATGATGTACCCGCTTTTCGCGATGACCACAATGAGGAGGCTATTCCCATGTCCGTTCCGCCAGATCAAACCAAGGATGTCTTTCAGCAGATGATGCAGGCCGGTCAGTCGATGACCAAGGCCTATATGGATTTTCTTACCAAGCAGCAGTCGGGGTCCCCCGCAGCGGGAAGCCCACCGGCGACGTCGATGCCCGATCTCGAGCCGTTCGCCAGGATGCAGCAGGAGTTCGCTGCCCAGCACGCCCAGTTGTGGCAGTCGATGCTGCAGCGCAAGCAGGGCGAGGCAGGCGAGCCACTGGTGAAGCCGGAACCGGGCGATCGTCGCTTCAGCGCCCCGGAGTGGGCGGACAACCCGTTCTTCGATTATCTGCGCCAGGCTTACCTGCTCAACTCTGCTTTCCTGACCAAGGCGGCCGAGACGGCGCCGATCGAGGACGGGCCCAGCAAGACGCGGATGCAGTTCGTGACCCGGTTGCTGGTGGAGGCCATGGCGCCGTCCAACTTTGCCGCGACCAACCCGGAATTCATCAAGACCGCTGTCGAGACCAAGGGCGAGAGCATTACCAACGGCCTCAAGAACATGCTGGAGGATCTGCAGAAGGGCCGCATCTCGATGACCGACGAGGCGGCGTTCGAGATCGGCACGAACATCGCGACGACGCCCGGCTCGGTCGTATACGAAAACGAATTGATCCAGTTGATCCAGTACACCCCGACCACCGACAAGGTGGCGGAACGGCCCCTGCTGATTTTCCCGCCGTTCATCAACAAGTTTTACCTGATGGACCTGCAACCGGAGAATTCTTTTGTCGCCTATGCCGTCGAACAGGGGTTCACGGTATTTCTCGTTTCCTGGCGCAGCGCCACCGAGGAGCAGGCCAGGATCACCTGGGAGGATTACCTGGAGATGGGTCCGCTGACGGCGCTGCGCGTCGTGCGCGAGATCAGCGGCGTGGCCAAGCCCAACGTCCTCGGCTTCTGTATCGGCGGTCCGATGATCTGCTCGGCGCTGGCCTTGCTCAAGGCGCGCGGCGAAGATCCGGTGGAGAGTCTGACCCTGATGACATCGCTGCTCGATTATTCCGAGCCTGGCGAAATCGGCTCCCTGCTGACCGAAGCCGGTGTCGCGGCATATGAGGCCAAGATCGGCAAAGGCGGCGTCATGCACGGCCGTGAGCTGGCAGCAGTGTTCTCGGCGCTGCGTTCCAACGACCTGATCTGGCAATATGTGGTCGGCAACTATCTGAAAGGCAACACCCCGAAGCCGTTCGACCTGCTTTACTGGAACTCGGACAGCACGAATCTGCCGGGGCCCTGTTTCACCTGGTATCTGCGCAACATGTATCTGAACAACGCTCTGCGCGTTCCGGGCAAACTGGAAATGCTGGGTCAGAAGATCGATCTGGGCAAGATCACCGTGCCGTCGTACATCATGGCCGCACGCGAGGATCACTTGGTGCTGTGGCATGCTGCGTACCTGTCGCGGAAGATACTGGGTGGCCCCAGCACCTTCGCCCTGGCCGCCAGCGGCCACATTGCCGGTTCCATCAACCCGGCGTCCAAGAACCGTCGCAGCTATTGGGTGAACGACAGCGAAGAAACGCTGACCGCCGAGGAGTGGCTGGATGGCTCCGTCGAGCAGAAGGGGAGCTGGTGGCCGCATTGGGCCGAATGGCTGGGCGAGCGCAGCGGCAGGAAGATCGCCGCGCCGAGGAAGCCGGGCAACGCGACCTACAGGGAGATCGAACCGGCGCCGGGCCGCTACGTCAAGGCGAAGGCCACCTGATCGACAGCAACCGATGGCGTGGTGCGAGGGCGATCCGCAAGCGGATCGCCCTTTTTGCGTGGCCGCCTATCCGGGGATGGCCTGGTGTTAACCGCGTCCCCGGATGCGAAATCGTATCTATTGAATTCGCCGTATGTGGCGACTACGATTGCAATATAAAAATAATTCGCCTAAAGTGACGCATTATGAAGATCACAACGACGCTGGCCAACGAAGCCATTCTCCAGGAACTGGGTGAACGGCTGGCGGGAGTCCGGCTGGAGCGCAACCTGACTCAGGCCGCACTGGCCGAGGAGGCGGGTGTCGCCAAGCGCACGGTCGAGCGCCTGGAATCGGGCCAGGCGGCAACGCAGTTGTCCGGGTTTGTCCGGGTCTGCCGGGCGCTCGGCCTGCTCGAGCGGCTCGATGCGCTGGTTCCCGAAGGCGCGGCCGGTCCGATGGCGCAACTGCGGCTACAGGGCCGCAAGCGGCAGCGGGCGACGGGCCGCAAGGCGTCGGTGGCGGCAGCGAAGAAATGGACCTGGGGTGATGGGTCATGATTGCCAGGGTCCGGCTCTGGGGGCGGACCATCGGGGCGGTCACGGTGGAGGAGGGGCGCGACCACGCTGCCTTCCAGTACGACCCCGGGTTCGCCGCCAGTGGAATTGAGCTTTCGCCGCTGGTGATGCCGCTGAGCGAGCGCGTCTATGAGTTTCCCGCGCTGCCGCGCAACACCTTTCACGGCCTGCCGGGGCTGCTGGCGGATTCGCTGCCGGACAAGTTCGGCAATGCCCTGATCGATGCCTGGCTGGCGACGCAGGGGCGCGCGCCGGAGAGCTTCGGCGCCATCGAGCGCCTGTGCTACACCGGCACGCGCGGCATGGGGGCGCTCGAATTCGCGCCGGCGCTGGGGCAGCGGCCGCGCACGGCAACCGGGGTGCGGATCGATGCCTTGGTGCGGCTGGCGTCCGATGTCCTGACGCATCGCGACGAAATCCGGGCGACCTTTGCCGGACCCGCGCGCCAGAAGGCGTTGAACGACATTCTCAGGGTCGGCACCTCTGCCGGCGGTGCGCGCGCCAAGGCGGTGATCGCGTGGAACCGTGAGACGAACGAGGTGCGTTCCGGGCAGATCGCGGCGGGCGAGGGGTTCGCGTACTGGTTGCTGAAATTCGACGGCGTCGCGGGCAACCGGGACAAGGAACTCGAGGACCTGAAGGGCTACGGCGCCATCGAATACGCCTACCACTTGATGGCGAAGGCGGCGGGCATCGCGATGGCCGAGTGCCGGTTGCTCGAGGAAGGTGGGCGCCGGCACTTCATGACTCGGCGCTTTGAGCGGCTGGCCGGTGGCGAAAAGCTGCACATGCAGTCGCTGTGCGCGCTGGCGCATTTCGATTTCAACCAGGCGGGCGCCTACGCCTACGAGCAGGCGCTGCTGACGATCCGCCAGCTTGGCCTGCCGATGGCGGCGGTCGAGGAGCAGTTCCGGCGCATGGTCTTCAACATCGTCGCCCGCAATCAGGACGACCATGTCAAGAATATCGCCTTCCTGATGGACAGGCAGGGCCGCTGGTCGCTGGCGCCGGCCTTCGACGTAACGTACAGCTACAACCCGTCGGGCGCGTGGACGTCCACCCACCAGATGACGCTGAACGGAAAGCGCGACGGCTTCACGCTGGAGGATTTCCGGACCTGTGCCAGGTCCGCGCTGATGAAGCGTGGCCGCGCCGAAACGATCGTCGAACAGGTCACGGCGGCAGTGCGGCGCTGGCCGGAATTCGCGGCGGCAACGGCGCTGGCGGACGGCTGGCGGGACAAAATCGGCATGAGCCACCGGTTGAACCTCGAATCCCGATAAGGCGCGAATGGCAGAGGCGCGGAGGCGCAGCTTGCGGGAGCGGCGTCGGCTGACCGGGGTGTCCCGGATATGGCTTTCACCTCCTTTTTTGGCTGGATCAAACGTTTTGCCGCCCGGACAGGCGACAATGTGTCGCTCATCGTCAACAGGCCCCGCTCATGACCTTCCGTTGTTCCCTTGTTGTGATTTGTGCTGCGCTGTGCGCCAGCGGGCTCCAGGCCGAGGAAGCTAGGCATGCGGAAAACACGTCCAAACTTGCCTATGGCCAGCTGATCAAGCACGGCGACAAGCTGGTTTTTTCGCCGTGTCGTGATCGCAGTTACGCCATGATGGAAGACGTCTCGCCGGATCGTTCGGTGACCGGGGCGCTGAAAAGCGTCGGTCTCGATGCCGGCAAGAAGCTCTATGTCGAGCTGATGGCGGTCGTCGATGGCGGCATGATTCGGGCTTCGGGCCTCAATCAGGCGCGTACCGAGGGGCGCTGCCAGCAACCCGGCGGCAGCGAGGAATCCTGGCGTGCCGCGGGCAACGAACCGGGATGGCTGCTCGCCGTCGGCAAGGAAGTGATCGTGGTCAAGCGCCAGGGCAAGGCGGATGTCAGCGTAACTGCGGTGCCGCCAAGAAACGAGGGTGGCGCGACGCATTTCGACACGGCGACCGGGGGCAATCGGCTGGCGGTGACTTTCGAGAAAGTGCTCTGCCATGACACGATGGCCGATTCGGTTTTCGGGTGGACAGCGACCGTCAACCTCAATGGCCAGACACTCAAGGGCTGCGCCTGGCAACGCTGAATCGCGGACCGCTTGCGGTCAACCCCCCAAAAGCGCCAAAAATCAGACTGTCGAGTAAGTGAAGGCGTCGGCGAAAAACTCTTCTTCCGGCAACTGGCAGAGCGCGGTGAAGTCGCGGAGCGCCGCGTCGATCATGGCCGGCCCCCCGCAGGCGTAAACCTGGTGACCGGAAAGATCCGGGAAGTCAGTCAGCACCGCTTGATGCACGAACCCGGTACGCCCGGTCCAGCGATCATCGGCTGCCGGCTCGGAAAGCACCGGAACGTAGCGGATATTGGCATGTTGCGCGGCCCATTGTTCGGGCAGGGCGTTCTGATAGAGGTCGACCCGCGCCCGAGCACCCCAGTACAGGTGCATCGGCCGCCCACAATCTTCGGCGATGGCGTGTTCGACGATGGCCTTGATCGGCGCGAAACCCGTACCCCCGGCCAGCAGGACCATCGGTTTCGTCGAGTCTTCACGCAGGTGGAAGCTGCCGTGCGGGCCGCTGACGCGCAGGATGTCGCGCTGCTTCATTGTCGAGAAGACCTGATCGGTGAACAAGCCGCCGGCGACGTGCCGGATGTGGAGTTGCAGCAAGGCATCGTCGTGTGGTGCATTGGCCAGCGAGAAACTGCGCCTCTTGCCGTCCTTGAGCAGAATGTCGATGTATTGTCCGGCGAGGAACTGCAGGCGTTCGCTGGCCGGCAGTTTGAGGTGAAGCGCCATGACATCGGGCGCCAGACGCTCGATTTTTTCGATGCGCGTGGGAAGTGTCCTGACCGGGATATCGCTTGCCGAACCCAGCTGCCGGCATTCCAGGATCAGATCGGACTGCGCCGTCGCGCAGCAAAAGAGCGCCAACCCGGCGGCCTTGTCTTCGTCGTTCAGGGCGGCAGGCTGGGCCTTGCCGTGGTCGACGCTGCCGCCAAGCACTTTTCCCTTGCACGAGCCGCAGGCCCCATCGCGACAGCCATAAGGCAGGGTCAGGCCCTGACGCAGCGCGGCGTCGAGGATGGATTCGTCGGCTTCGGCGACAAAGTGTTGGCCGCTCGGCTGGACGGTGATCTGGTGGCTCATCTCTTCCCTTTGGTCGTCAGCTACAATGCCGGCGTGCAAAAAATCCTGATTGTCGGCAGCGGGGATGTAGCCCGCCGCGTTCTCTCCCGCCTGGCCCGCCGCTATCGCGTATACGCCTTGCTGCGTGATGCCGGCCGGGCGCCGGCCTGGTCTGCTGCCGGCGCGCTGCCGGTACTGGCCGATCTGGACGACCGCGCCAGCCTGCGGCGCGCGGCCGGCCTCGCCGACTGCGTGCTGCATCTGGCGCCACCGCCGGGTGAAGGGCAGCGCGACCAGCGCACCCGAAATCTGTTGGCGGCGTTGGGCAAGAGCCAAAGTTTACCACGCCGCCTGATCTACATCAGCACCACCGGCATTTACGGGGATTGTGGCGGAGCGCGCATCGACGAGACGCGACGCGTCAATGCCGAGAGCCCGCGCGCCGGCCGCCGGGTCGATGCCGAAACCTGCCTGCGCGCCTGGGGGCGGCGAACCGGCGTGACTGTCTCGATCCTGCGGGCGCCCGGCATCTACGCTGCCGACCGCCTGCCGCTGGAGCGGTTGCACAAGGGGTTGCCGGCGCTGGTCGACGCCGACGACGTGTTCACCAATCACATCCACGCTGACGACCTGGCCGCCGCCTGCATCGCGGCGCTGCGTTACGGGCGCAGCAACCGCGCCTACAATGTCGTTGATGATTCCGACCTCAAGATGGCCGACTACTTTGACCGCGTCGCCGCTGCCTTCAAACTTCCATTTCCTCCGCGCATTTCGCGTGCCGAGGGGGAGCAGCGCCTGTCGTCGATGCAGATGTCCTTCATGCGCGAATCACGGCGCATCGGCAATCGGCGTTTGAAGGATGAACTGAAACTGCGGCTCGCCTTCCCGACGGTCGACGACGGGATCCGGGCCGCGCTGGAAAGGAAAGATGAATGCTGACCCTCAAGGCCCTGCATATTTCGCTGGTTGTCGCCTGGTTTGCCGGGCTTTTCTACCTGCCGCGAATTTTTGTCAATCTGGCCATGGTGCCACCCGACAGTGGCGCCGAACGAGAGCGCCTGCTGCTGATGTCAGGCAAGCTCTACCGCTTCATGACCCCGCTCGGGGTGCTGGCGGTGGCAACCGGGCTGTGGCTGTGGTTCGGCTACGGCTTCTCCGGTGGCTGGTTGCACGCCAAGACCGCGCTGGTCGTCCTGCTGGTCATTTACCACGGGTATTGCGGGCGGGTCCTCAAGACCTTCCAGTCCGGTGGCAACACGAGGAGCCATGTCTGGTTCCGTTTCTTCAACGAGATGCCGGTGTTGGTCTTGTTTGCCGTCGTCTTTCTTGTCGTCCTCAAGCCCTTCTGATGAACAGGTATTTCGCCATCTGCCCGCGCGGGCTGGAAGAACTGCTGAGCGAGGAACTGCGTGCGGTCGGCGCCGCACAGTTGCGGTCGACGCACGGCGGCGTGCATTTCTCGGGCGACTGGGGAGTCTGCTATCGCGCCAACCTCGAATCCCGGCTCGCTACCCGCATCCTGTGGCTCATCGCCCAGGGCGCGTACGCGCGCGAGGACGATATCTACCGGCTTGCCATCGCCCAGCGCTGGCCGGACTACTTCGATGTGACGCGGACGATGCGCGTGGTGACGACGGCGATCAAGTGCCCGCTCAAGTCACTCGATTTCGTTACGCTGCGTGTCAAGGACGCCGTCTGCGACCGTTTCCGCGAGGAACGCGGGGCTCGCCCGGACGTCAAGGTGCGCAATCCGGATGTCAGCGTTCACGTCTTTCTGACCGATAGCCAGTGCACCCTCTATCTCGATACGTCGGGGCAGCCCCTGTGGCAGCGTGGCCTGCGCAAGAACAGCGTCGAAGCGCCGCTCAAGGAAAACCTGGCCGCCGGCATCCTCAAACTGAGCGGCTGGCAACCCGGCATGCCGCTGGTCGACCCGATGTGCGGCAGCGGCACCTTCCTGCTCGAAGCGTTGCAGGTCGCGCTTGATCGGGCGCCCGGACTGGATCGTGGCTTCGCCTTCGAACTGCTGTCCAGCTTCGAGGCGGTCAACTGGGCGAACCTCCGGCAGGCGGCCGAAGCGCGCTGCAAGGAACCCGAGCCGATGGATATTCGTGGCTACGACCTCGACGAGAAGGCGGTGCGCGCCACCCGGAACAATCTTCAGGCGGCTGGTTTCGGCGGCATCGTCACCGTCGACCGCGGCGATCTGCTGGAGGTCCAGCCGCTCACCGAACACGGCATCCTGATCGCCAACCCGCCCTACGGCGAGCGCATCGGCGAGCTGGACGAACTGGCGGCGTTCTACCCGCTGCTTGGCTCGGCGCTGAAGCGGCATTGGGCGGGCTGGAACTGTTTCTTCTTCACCGCCGACCTGCGCCTGCCCAAGTTGGTCGGCCTCAAGCCCAGCCGCAAGACGCCGTTGTTCAACGGTCCGCTCGAATGCCGCCTGTTCGAAATTCGCATAGTGGCGGGCAGCAATCGAAAGGTCTGAGCACAGGAATTCGCTGCGCGTGGAAATCGATCCCGGTCACATCGCGAGAAGCCGACGTCGTTTGGAACAACCATCCTGAGGAGAAAATTGAATGTCAGTCAGAGCGCTTTATCAGCAGAAACGCATGTCCGCCGCCGACGCCGTTCGCGTGGCCAGGAACGGTGAGACCATCATCGTGCCCACCGCGGTCGGCGAGCCGCCGACCTTGCTGGCGGCGCTGTCCGGGCAAAGGCGCGACTTCCGCGATGTCAGGGTCGCGCAGATTCTGGCGCTGCGCAAGTTCGACTATTTCGACCCGGAAACGGTGGACAATGTCCGCCATGAGGCTTATTTCTTCAGTGGCGCCTCGCGCCCCGGTGGTCAGGCGGGGTGGATCGACTACCTCCCGGCGTATTTTTCCGAATTGCCGGGGCTGATCGCCCGCAACATGATCCCGGCCGATGTCGTATTCACGATGGCCTCGCCGATGGACGAGCACGGCTTCTTCTCGCTGTCGCTGGCGACCGACTACACCATGGCCGCTGTCGAGAAGGCGCGCGCCGTCGTCCTCGAGGTCAATCCCAACGTGCCCTTCGCCAACGGCGACTGCCACGTCCACATTTCGCAGGTCACCGCGCTGTGCGAGAGCGAGGATCCCATCTTCGAGGTCGGTCTGCCGAAGATCGGGCCGGTCCAGGAAGCGATCGGCAAGTACGTCGCCGACATGATTCCGGACGGCGCGACGCTGCAGATCGGCTACGGCGGCATCCCTGACGCCGTGGTCATGCAACTTACCGACAAGCGCGACCTCGGCGTCCATACCGAAATGGTCGGCGACGGCATCATGACGCTGGTCGACGCCGGCGTCATCACCAATCGCAAGAAGAATTATCACCATGGCAAGATGCTGGCAACTTTTGCACTGGGCTCGAAGAAGCTTTACCAGTTCATGAACCGCAACCCGGCGCTCGAGATGCACCCGGTCGATTTCACCAACGACCCCTACCGGGCGGGCCAGAACGACAACCTGCATGCCGTCAACGCGACGATGCAGGTCGATTTCATGGGCCAGTGCGGCTCGGAAAGCCTGGGCTACACGCCGTATTCTGGTACCGGGGGCCAGTCCGATTTCGTGCGCGCCGCCAATCGTTCCAAAGGTGGCAAGTCCTTTATCGTCCTGCCGTCGACCGCCAAGCGCGACACCATCTCGCGCATCGTGCCGACCCTCGAGCCGGGAACCCATGTGTCGACCGGGAAGAACGACGTCAACTATGTCGTCACCGAGTACGGCGTCGCACAACTGCGCGGCAAGACGGCCAAGCAGCGCTGCGAAGCCCTGGTCGGCATCGCGCATCCGGATTTTCGCGGTCAACTGCGTGAAATGGCGAAAAAGATGAAACTGCTCTGAACGTGACGCTGCCAACGATTACAACTTGTAGCAATTTGTTGCAGTCGGTCGGCGCGCTATCCGCTATCGTGTCCATAGATGCAGGGAAGAAGGCATTGAAAGCCATTCGATGAAAGCGCAACGACTGCTGTCCGTTCTTGCCGTATTGCTGCTCGCCGGCGTGGGTAATGCTTGGGCCGGAGGGCGTGTTTACGGCGGTGTCGGCGTCTATGTCGGTCCCGGTCCCTACTGGGGTCCGACCTATCCGCGTCCATACTATTACCCGCGCCCCTATTATCCCGGGCCGTTTCTATATGGTGACCCGTTCTACAATCCCGCGCCGGTGGTCGTCGTGACACCGCCGGAGCCCACGGTCTATATCGAGCAGAGCGACGCTTCGGTCGATCAGGCGCCGGGTCCGGCCGTGCAATACTGGTACTTCTGCCGCGGATCGAACCAGTATTACCCCTACGTCAAGGAATGTCCGGGTGGTTGGCAGAAAGTTCTGCCACAACCGGGAAACTAGCCCATGAAAATCCATGACACATTCGTCGGGCGTTTTGGCGTGGTCGGCGCCGCCCTGTTGCTGGGGGCGTGTACCGTCATGCCGACCGGGCCGACTGCTTTGGTAATGCCGGGCCGGGGGGCGACGATGGACCAGTTCCGCTTCGACGACAACCAGTGTCGCCAATATGCCTACTATCAGATTGGTGGCGTGACTGCCCAGGACGCGGCGAACCAGGCCGCCGTCGGCAGCGCCGTGGTCGGCACCGCTGTCGGTGCGCTGGCCGGCGCGGCGATCGGAGGCAGCCAGGGCGCTGCCGTCGGTGCCGGAGTCGGTCTGGTGGGCGGCAGCGCCTACGGCGCAAATTCAGCCTATGCCTCGGGCTATGGCACCCAGCGCCAGTACAACAACGCCTACATCCAGTGCATGTACGTCAAGGGCCATTCGGTTCCGGTGCCGGCCAGCATGGTTCAGCCGCGCGTGATCAACAACCCGCAGAGCGCCGGTATTCCGCCACCGCCGCCGGGTGCGCCACCGCCACCGCCGCCCAGATAGTCGGTGGTTCAGGCGACCCCGGCGCTGTGCGCCTGCTGGTTCGCGCAGTAGCTGGATCGGACGAGGGGCAAGGGGCCGACCAATGGGTGGCCGCTTTAGCCTGCCGCTAGTCAGGCGGTGACTTGAGGGGGAAAAAGGGCCAGGCGCGATTAATTGCAGCCCCTTGAAACCAAGGGGAAGGCCTCCGGCCGTCGGATTGACTCAAGAGAAAGGTCAATATCCAGCGCTGGCCAGTAGAGATGCTCCGGCGCCGGCCACTCGACATGGGATAGCTGCTCAATGGTGGCACGGCGAAACCAGGGGAATTGCTCAAACGAAAGTAGCAGTTCTTCGTCAGCAAGCAACAACCAGAACCCATGTTTTGAAACGTGGGTAACCTCAGGTATCGAAACGACTGTGCCAGGCATTTGTAATTGCTCCGATGTGGGTCAACGACTGACTGCGCTTCACGGATTTGACGCTGGTTGAGTCCCACCGAGATGGCTAGATGGATATGAGGCGTCAGCCAGAATTTCGTCTCCCCATCCGGGTGAGAGACATGCACATGAATACGAGGTTCTTCCCGCGAAAAGAAGAACAGGCGAAACTGTCCATCGCGCAAAACCGTAGGTGCCATGTCCGAACTTTACACCGTAGGCAAAAACATTGGGAAGGCTCTTTCCGGCCTGAGCTTCCCCCGAAATTTCGTCTGCCAAGGGTGACCTAAGATCGATGTCACTTTTGGAAGGCAGGAAATGAAGATACCGAAACAGGCGTACACGATCGAGTTCAAGGAACTGGCGGTCAAACGGA